>Ga0268278_1000035_pt1 | contig 113643 bp, 105 predicted proteins | sample saktaG_3_FD_190135 | JGI IMG/M metagenome (GOLD analysis project Ga0268278, IMG submission 190135) | Saline water microbial communities from Sakinaw Lake, British Columbia, Canada - sak_2010_1_5_55m | ecosystem: Environmental > Aquatic > Non-marine Saline and Alkaline > Saline ...
ATCCATATCCTAAAAATTGAATGTCTTTCTTATTTTAAACTCTTCCTGCTTCCCTTTGTTCCACTGTTTCACAGGACGCAGATAACCCACCACACGTGAATATACCTCACATGCTTCTCCACACCTCGAACACGTTTCATGTTCCCCGCCCAAATACCCATGAGTCGGGCAAATACTGAAAGTAGGGGTGAAGGTGAGATAGGGCAAATGGTACTTTTCACAAATTTTGCGCACAAGCACCTTAACCGATTCAGGATTATCAATCTGTTCACCGGCATACGTGTGAAAAACAGTCCCGCCTGTATATTTTGTCTGGATGCTATCCTGCAGGTCGAGCGCCTCGAAGACATCATCGGTGAAATTCACCGGCAGCTGAGTAGAATTAGTATAAAATGCGGACCCTCTTTCTCCTCCGTTTCCATTCTCATTCGCGCATATTATGTCAGGATATTTTTTCCTGTCTATTTTTGCCAGACTGAAGGATGTTCCTTCAGCGGGAGTCGCTTCAAGATTGTAGTTGTTTCCTGTCTCTTTCTGAAACTGGACCAACTTGCCCCTCATGAAATCCAGAACCCTCCGGGTAAACTCCTGCCCCTCTTGATCCCCGATACTCTTTCCGAGCAGATTCAAACAGCCTTCATTCATCCCCACCAGCCCGATGGTCGAAAAATGATTTTTCCAGTATTCATTAAAACGTTCCTTTACACTTCTCAGATAATATTTCGTATAAGGATAGAGGTCCCCATCGGTAAACTTCTCTAAGATTTTCCTTTTTATCTCCAGACTCTCCCTGGCAAGTTCCATCATCTTTTCCAGGTGTATCACAAATTCGTTCTCTGTCTTGCTCACATAACCGATCCTCGGCATATTGATAGTAACCACTCCGATAGACCCCGTCAGCGGATTTGACCCGAAGAGACCGCCACCCCTCTTTTCGAGGTCTCGGTTATCAATTCTTAATCTGCAACACATGCTCCTTGCGTCTTCCGGATTCATATCTGAATTGATAAAGTTAGAAAAATAGGGTACACCATATTTAGCCGTCATTTGCCAAAGACCTTTTAGGTTTTCACTCTCCCAGTCAAAATCTTTAGTGACATTATAAGTAGGAATAGGAAAGGTGAAGACCCTCCCCTTGGCATCTCCCTCCGACATCACTTCCAGAAATGCCCTGTTGAAATGATCCATCTCCTCCTGAAAATCCTGGTAAGTTTCTTTTTGTACCTTACCACCGATTATCACATTTTGATTCGCGTAATATTTCGGAACGGTCACGTCCAGTGTGACGTTCGTAAATGGCGTCTGAAATCCAACCCTCGTCGGCACATTGATATTAAAGATAAACTCCTGCAGGGCCTGTTTAACCTCTTTATAGCTCAAATCATCATACCTGATGAAAGGCGCCAGAAGGGTGTCGAAACTTGAAAAGGCCTGGGCGCCTGCAGCCTCCCCCTGAAGCGTATAGAAGAAGTTAACGATTTGTCCCAGTGCGCTGCGGAGGTGTTTTGCCGGTTTACTCTCTACCTTTCCCGATACCCCTTTAAATCCTTCCATCAAAAGATCAAAAAGATCCCAGCCTACACAGTAAACGGAAAGTATGCTTAAATCATGAATGTGAAAGTCTCCCTCTGTATGCGCAGTTCTGATCCCCGGCGGGTAAATTTCGTTCAACCAGTAAACCTTACTAACTTCGGAGGAGATGTAGTTATTCAATCCCTGCAGAGAATAATCCATATTACTATTCTCGTTAATCTTCCAGTCGGTCTTCTTCAGATACTGATCGACAAGGTCAACTTCCATCTTATTGGCGATTTCCCGAAGTCTCGCATGCTGATCACGGTAGATTATATATGCCTTGGCTGTCTTACGATATGGGGAAGAGAGCAGAACCTCTTCAACAATATCCTGTACATCCTCCACCCCCATTACCTTGCCGTCGAAAAGCTTTTCTGCCAGGTTCAGGGCTTTCAGGGTCAGCTTCCTTGGTATCTTAACATCGTCGAATTCACCAGCAGCCGCCCCCGCACTCGCTATGGCGTTGGTAATCTTGTCGGCATTAAACTTTACATACCTTCCATCTCTCTTTCTTATTTTAGTATGCATGAGACTTTTACCCCCGCCTTAATATATATTTCTCCACAAGATATTGTGGCGTTTCCTGATAGTAATACCATATATTGTGCATTGCAAGAAAAAACTTGGAAGATTTTTTTAACCGGTACAATCTAAAGGGATTCAGAATACTTACGCAGGCATTACATCCTAAAGAATACATGGCACCCACCGGCGAGAATGCAACCCGAATGGTTTTTTTATGACAGATGTTGTAAAAAAATCAGCAAGATAACGTTGTGGCGCTCCCCGCGTACGAGACTGTGTAATAATTCCTTTTTTTGTCATTTCGAGCAAAGCGAGAAATCTTAATGCTTAATAAATTTAACATGTTAAGATTCCTCACATTCGTTCGGAATGACATTCCACCCTATTACGACACAGCCTCTGCAGGGCGGGGCTTGCGGGGACGCTCCCTGTCAGAAAGTTTTGCCCGGCAGTGAGGTCTTTCGACTCACGGCAAGCATGCGATGATTCATGAAACCATAGTCACCTTTATACCGGTGGGGGGAAAAGTCGGTATGAATACTGGCGCTTTCGAACCCGACCTGTTTCAGCAATGCCATAAGATCCTGGGATTTATAAAGACGTATCGAGTAAGTGCGGTCACGGATCAAACCCTCCTGTTTGCTCAGAACGATCTCACGGGCATATACAGTGTTGCCCTCCATTTTGCGCTGTCGGCAGACCACAATATCCTCAACAATCTCATGCCACGCTTTAGGATTGAAGGATTCCTTAACGACGTTCCCATCAGTTACATCAATCAGCAGCCAGCCATCAGGGGAGAGGATACGGTATGCCTCGTCCAGAATTTGTCTGTCGGCGGCAGGTTCAGGGATATAACCGAGGGAATTACCCATAATGATCACGTGGTCAAAGCTCTCGTCGGGGAGTCCGGTACTCCTCGCATCGCCCTGTATGAAATCCATAGTGTAATTATACTTTACGGCATGCTCCCTGGCGTGATCAACAAGATAAGCGGAATAGTCCAGCAGGGTACATCCGGTAAAACCCCGCGCACATAATTCCAGGCTGTGGCGTCCGTGGCCGCCGCAGAGATCCAGAATCCTGTGTTCAGGCTGGATCGGTAGCAGCTCACAAATGAGGTCGACTTCACGGCATGTGATGTCTTCATCACAGACCGAACGGGCATCGGTAAGGAGATAGACCTCATCAAACATGGTTTTCCACCAGTCAGCGTCTACCTTGATCCTCATGATAACTCCTAACTGTCACTAAAACTGAACAGTCCGTCCGAGGCAATAACCGCCGGCGCACCCCCCCAGGGCTGCAAGCGTGCGATGTCAAGCTCTTCTTCTTCAATATTTACAATGTTGTCCAGTTCACCGGACAGCCACATCTTTTCCAGTGTCAGGCAGTCCAGCCACAGGTCAGCACAATAACTTTTAAGGGATTCAAGCTGGTGTATGGTAATCAACCTCGGTCTTGAGGCAATCTTGATCGGACCGAGCAAATAGGTCAACTGGTGTTCTACGGCCATCTTTTTCTGCATTTCCACGACCTCAAAGAGATCTCCGTATTCCATACCTAAAATGGCTTCATTCATACGATCCACCGCCTCGCGAATACTTATATCCGACCGAAGTACGGCCAACGGCTGAACTCCACCGCCGCTTCCTACGTTAGTCGGCACACCACCAAACCGGCTCAAAAATCCGAACAAGCCTTTATCCCCCATCAAGCAACGGAAATCTGTCTGGCAGTATTCCAAAAAAATGCGTTCTTTCTCCAGATCCAATGCGGGTATATCCTCGGACCACAACTCGAGGGGAATCTTCTCCTGGACAATATAATTTCCCTCCTTCAGGGCTATCCCCACCGCCTCGTCAGCATCGTTATTGATCTTCCCGACCAGCACTCCTCTCCCGGAATAACCTCTCTCAGGTTTCAGTACCAGATTGTCCCAGTGCGAGCGTGTCCACTCGATCAGATCATCAATTTCTTCGCCTTTTGGCCCTTCGGTCCGGCGCTGGTGGAATTGACGTGTCCACGGAGTTCGCCGCACAATATCGGCATGAAACAGATCCCTCCGGGAACCGGTGATGACTTCAAACATGCTCTTTACATTAATGGGTTCGGTACCCCGGGGATTGATAACCCGCTTTTCCCGAACAGCCTGCAAAAGAGGGGTTAAATCGTGTTTGCGGTGTAGGGCCAGAAGTACGTCAGTATTAAAATCCATGAAAATCACTGAAACGGGCCGGTTGTGCCAGCATACCCGCCCACTTTTCAGTTCCAGTTCCTGAGGTGACATCAACGTCCCGGAAATTCCATCGACGGTGCTGAGAAATTCAGCCAGGTTCCTGTTTTCCGCCACACTCTCCAGGGTTTCCTCTTCGGCTACTACCGCAATCGTCCCCGGATTACTTCCCTCTCGATCCCGATGTGCCTGAACCAGCATCTCCATGAAACCATACACCGGAAATAACAGCGGATGATCAAAATCCAGATTCAGGCCAACCGGACATATTTCATTAATCCTCTTCCAGATTTCCTTGCCGATAATCTGGGTAATGCGCTGATAATCCCATCCGCCGGGGCTGCCCAGATTCCACTCAGAGTGATATCCCAAAAAATCTTTCAATCCTTCCTCCCGTCTCCTTTCATGTTACTTATATCCAGGGATTCTTCATGTAAAACTCCGTTCACTTTCTGCAATGAAAAGATGGCAGATACCAAACAAGAGCGGCAAGGATTCAATAATCCTGAAATCATGTGCCCGCAGCATCCTCTCCAGTTCCCCCGGTGTATGAAAGGATATAACCGAATCCCTCAAATAGTTGTACGTACCGGTTTTCCCGGAAATGCCTCCTCCGATGAGGGGGATTAACTTCTTCAGATGCATAAAATATATCTTTCGGACAAAGCGTATCTCCGGGACTGAAAGCTCAAGGATTGCAAGCCTCCCGCTTTTTTTGAGTACCCTTCCGGTCTCCCTGAAAAAACCTTCGACATCAGACATGTTTCTGATTCCGAATGCTACCATGGCATGATCGAAGGTACCTTCCTTAATCGGCATATTGCAGGCATCTCCCTCAACGGGAAAATACCGCCCATCGTATCCCTTTCTGGCTTTCTTTTTTACCGCAAGACGGAGCATCTCACCAGACAGGTCAATTCCCACCACGCGGCAGCCCTGATTTCCTCCCAATGCAAGCATAGCAAGATCACCCGTGCCGGTTGCGACATCGAGAATCGAATCCCCCTGTTTGATTCCGAGCCGGTCCAGTGTTTTACGTCTCCATTTAATATCGATAAAAAGGGAAAGGAGATGGTTGAGCACGTCATAGGTCGGGGCAATCCGGTCAAACATACCCTTTATAGTCTTGGGACTCTTATCCAATCTTCTTATCCCCCCGGCAGGTGCTAAAACGAAGATATCATTTTCCCGTATATGCAATACAGGAAATTTCCACCATGGCATCCATCGGCAATTTAGCAACCTGCATGGCCTGTCTCGCAGGTTTTATTTCGTGTGAAAACCTTGAAGCATATACCTCGTTTACAGCCCCAAAATCACCTATGTCTTTTAAGTAAACCTCACTCTTCACAACCCTGTCAAAACCGATGCCGAAGGCCTTAAGAATTGCTTCTATGTTATCCAGGACCTGACCAGCCTGTTTTTCAACCCCTCCCTCAACAAGTTTTCCTGTTGCAGGATTAATCGGAATCTGACCGGAAACAAATAAATACTCCCCGGCGGCAACTGCCTGAGAATAAGGCCCGATAGCCTGTGGCGCCTTTTCCGTCTCGACCTTTTGCAATAAACTGTTCATTTTTTCATCTCCTGAGCTTCTTGACATTTCAGCGAATTATCAAATGCTTACCTTTACTCTAATATCAGAAAAGAAAGCGAACTCGCAAGGAATAGTCTTACGTACTGATACTCATCAAGACAAAAACTATTTCAAAACCAGGTTGAAATCAATATAAAAATAATATAGGATATTCCGAGAAGGGAAAGATTCGATTTTTTGATCCGTGGGAGCATAAGGTGCAGCTATCCCACTAAGCTTACTAAGAGAAAGGATAATATTATGCTGAAGAAAATAATTTCTGCCATAGTTTCTTTGGTCTTTGCGCTGATTCCGGCTACCCTCTTGGCCCAGTCTCAGACCCACGCCGATGTTAAAAAGTGGAGCCCATCTGTGAAAAAGGCCAGGGCGAAGAGCCAGCGTGCTGTCACGGCAGACGGCCAGAAGGTGCTGGTGGATCAGCAGGGTAGGATGTATCTTTTGACCAAGGACGGTAAAAGATTCATGGTGGATCAGAACGGTAATAAAATCCAGGTGAATCAAGCCGGCAAAGTGATACCGATGCCTTCACAAAAAATTATCACGATACGGCTGGGGCCCGGCCCTATGGCCTAAAGGCTGACTTTTTCGGTTCATTGATGCTTTACACAACCGCGGGGAGGAATAGACTGTGGAAATTCAGATCGAGTATACTTCCCGCGGTTATTCTCTGAGCATCACCGGGCCGGCCTGGAACGCCGAACCCTGTGAAATTAGATTCCCTGAAGAAGTGTGGGCTAGCTTCCCGGCAAAAGAAACCATGCGGAACGAACTGGCCTACATAACAACCCTCGTCCCACCTTTGATTCTTAAACATCCCACGGTGTGGTACTCTACACCCAAGCCCCGGTTCCTGAATTTTTATGAGGAGTGTTTCGAACTGGCCATCCCCAATATGGTGGAACTGATTCCTGCCGAAGAATCCGGTGATATTCTTGAACGCTTCCGCTCCATATTACGCCACTTTCCCGGTGAGTCCACAAGGAAGGAGATGAAGCGCTTAGATTCCTGGAATCCCCGGCGGGTAATTCTGCCGTTTACTTTTGGGAAAGACAGTCTCCTTAGCCTGGCTACCCTGCGTAACCTTGGATATGAAGTCATACCGGTCAATATAGATGAGCGGGTCTTACCTCGATTCAAGGCCATGCGGGTCAGCTTAAAGAAACAGCTTGCAGAAGAATACGGCCTCACTTGCAGTTTAGTAGAAAATGAGATTCAATTGCTCTCGGATTGGCAGGTTCTCGAGCAACCTGTGACACGATTGCATCAAGTACACATTTTTTTTATCTACTTGTTCGCCATGATCCCTTTTTGCACATATTACCGTGCCCCCACCATCGTGCTGAGCAATGAATACGAGAACACTCTCAATACCGTGCATCGTGGCGGTCATCTCTCCCCTCATAAAATAATGCAAGGTCATATGATCTCTCAAAGGCTGGGACGTGTGGCCGAACAGTTTTCCGGCGGGCAGATTACGGCAGTCAACCTGATTGGCATACTGGATAATTTCTCCATACATCGAATTCTGCATGAAGAGTTTCCGGCTTACGGCAAGTATCGTGTCACCTGTAATATGGAGTTGAGTGAATATTCCCGTTGGTGTCACGATTGTTATCGGTGCGCGCAGCCTTTTATCTACTTCATGGCCCTAGGCCGCGACCCTTTCAGCATGGGTTTTGAAGCATCCATGCTGGAAGAGGACAAAAAGTCCCTTTACAGTCTGTTCAGACAAGCAATCCATCCAAAGGATGATTTCCATCGATTTGTTCGGGACGAAGAAAGCCTGGCTTTCCTCATGGCCCATCGCCGTGGCGCGAAAGGTCCCTTGATGGATTGCTTTGAAAAAGAGTTTTTGCGTGACACTGAGAAACGGGAAGCAAAACTTGAGGAAAAAATTTTCAGGCTTCAGGCAAAACCTGGCAGGAGTCGTGTCGAGCGAGAAGCTGCGGGATTGTATCAGGATTTTTTGGCAAAGTATCGTTTACGGAAAACAAGAAGCTGATTGTGACCGCGTTTGTGCCTATCCGCATATTGAACTGACCAGCGCACCGACAAAGTGCGTTATAACGATGACGACCAATGCAATGAATAAATGTTCCGAGATTACTCCCCAGGGTTTCACTTTTTGTTCTTTAGCCATATAGAAACTGAAAATTCCCAGTAGAGACAATCCCCAGACTATATTCACGATAATCGCTGTTGTGAGCGAAAATACCAGAACAGGAACAATAAAAGTTGTCGCGAAGACAAATTTTGATAAAAAGGTAGCGATTGTGGATTCCCATATTTCTTTCGTAGAGTGTGTATTTTCAGATTCTTCGGAGATGTGGATACCCAGTGCATCTGAAAACGCGTCGGCTATTGCTATTGTCAATATCCCGCCGATAACCACCATCCTTGAGTGTGTTCCGGAATTCAGTCCTACAATCAGTCCGAGCGTTGTGATTATTGCAGAGGTAAGACCAAAGCTAAATCCTACTTGCAATGAATGTTTCATCAGAATCCTCACTGTAATTGACGTTAACTAAACTATTCCTGCAATAATTCCTGAATCGTTTGGAGACTGAAAAGGAATACGCCGGATTCCCTTTACGCCGGCACCGGCGAGCATGTCCTTAATCTGTTCTTCAGAGTAAGCCTGACCACGAGCCGTACCCAGAAGCATATTAAGGGAAAAAAGCGCGGGAAAAAGGGGGCCATCCATTCTATTGTTCAAAATGAAATCATGGACTATAATCATACCTCCGGGCTCCAGGGCTGAGACAGTCTTCAGTATAATTTTTTTACACTCTTCGGGACCTTCTCCGTGGAAAATATGAGAAAGCCAGGCCACGTCATAGGTCCCTTCAATATCTTCTTTCAGGTAGTTGCCTTCTATAAAATCTATACGGTCAGAGAGACCGAATTTTTCAATGGTCTTCCTGGCAAAAGACCCGGTAGTTGGAAGATCGAAAACCGTCGCTTTAAGATGTGGATTTTTAAGGCAAAAATGAACAGCATATGTCCCGGGGCCGCCGCCCAGGTCAAGCAGGTGAAAGCGGTTGGAAAGGTCTATTTTAGCTATCAGCAACGGAGCGAGAACCATGGCCATATTAAACATGCCCATAAGAAAACTTTCCCGCCACTCTTCACTGCTGTGAGAAGCTCTTGTTCTGACGGGAGTGCCTGTCTTGACTGCCCGATCCAGCTTGGACCATGACTCCACCATCTGGTGATGGTGCATAATCATATAACCGATGTATTGCGGGGAGTCTTTTGAAAGAAGAGACGTGCTGGACGGGGTATTAGAATATTTATCATCTTTCTTTACAAGGAGGTTCATCGCAGAAAAGGCATTGAGGAGCATTGTTACTCCTCTTTTGTCTACATTCAGTTTTTGTGCAACCTCCTCGCTTGTGAGCTGATTGCCGCCTATTGCCGTAAACAGATCGAGCTTAACACCGGCATGAAGGGTGCAGGATTTCCAGTAATTTCCGGATATTTCAAGTAGTTGACCTGGATTCCATTCTTGTGTGTCCATAACTGCTTTCCTTTTCAGTACACTAATCAAAAAAATCCTTTTCGTGATAGAAACCATCCGCAGAAGACAGCGACCAGCAGACCACCTATCGGGAGAATATAGTTGGTGACAAGGAGATCAAGAAAATCGACTTCCGGGGTACGTTCCGCGTCAATCTTCCCACTGACCTTTACCTTCTTTCATACGGGAAAAACACCACGATAATGCACCTATGAATATCAGCCACATAACAACTGTTGTAACTATTGCGCCTGTTGTCATTTCTCGTTCACCTCCTTGGGATCCCTTGTCCTGATTCGCTGAAATATAAAGCTGAGCCCCAGTGTTACTGCAAGTATTACCCATATCATAGAAGAAGCCCAGAGGGGGTATCCTCCATACGATTTAGACATGTCGGGCACAAGACCTCCATAAATTACAACAAAGAGCAAGCCGGCAGGAACAACAACCTTTATCACTACGTTGAACCACTTGCCAACCTTGATGTCCGATGTTTCATTCAAATGTTGTCTAAGCTTTTCAGCGCCAAATATCCAGCCAACGACAATAGTAGAGATAACTCCTGTTAGAAGCAGTCCGTAGAAGGAAACTGCCCTGTCAACTATATCCAGCCAGTAAAGGCCTCCGTTTGAGGTAAATAAAAGTCCGAGTAGAAAAGCGGTACCGGTAACGATCGCGGTGGCCTTTATCCTGCTTATGCCAAATTTGTCCATAAGAGGGCTGATTACACCGCCATAGGCGAGAAAGAACGCCGATGTCAAACCGAGAAGGAAAAGACAGAGGAAAAAGAGGACACCAAAAATCCCCTGTGTTGCCGGCAGCATGGATATCGCTACAGGGAACGTTATGAAGGCCAGTCCAATACTTGAAGTACTAACCTTATCAACGGGAATTGCCAAAGACTGCATTATAAATCCTACAATGCTAAACACGGCAAAACCGGCAAAGAAGCTGGTGGCACAATTGGAAAACGAAGTTATAAAGACATTATTAGTCACATCCGCTTTCTTCGCTGTAAAACTCCCATAGGCATACATTCCGGCCATACCGAGGGAAAGGGTAAACGCAATCTGACTGACTGCGGCAAACCATACATCCAAATTTCCCAGGGCGGCAAAGTCCGGAGTAAGGTAATAGTTGAGACCTCCAACGGCTCCAGGGAGGGTGAGGCCTCTCACAAGTATGACAACGAGTAAAATCCAGGGAATGATAACCGCCCACTGTGCTACCTTCCCAATTACCTTAGCTCCTTTAAACACGATAAGAAATATGGCTATCCAGGTAAGTGCAAGGAGTCCGACCAGAGGCCACTGCACACCGCCCAGCACATCCGGTCCCGAAGAAAGCCCTAAAACTGTTCCATAAAAGTACTGCTTGGCCCCTGCGGCTCCAGCTTTTCCTACACCCCAAGGCAGACCGAGAGAAACACCTGCATAATATAAAGACCAGGCCATTACGACGGTATAGTAGGTGTCTATCAAGAAAGCACAGAAAACCGCCCACCATCCAACCCATTCCCATTTCTTTCCCACTCCTTCAAATACACCGGGGACAGACCGCTGAAAGTACCTGCCCATGCCGAACTCTAACATGAGCCAGGGAATACCGATAACAATAAGACCAATCATCCAGGGTATCAGAAATGCCCCGCCCCCGTATTTATAACTCAGGTAGGGAAATCTCCAAAGATTACCCAAGCCGATGGCAGATCCAATCGCCGCAAATATAAGATACCGTCTACTGACCCATCTTTCTCTCTGCACAAGTTCTCTCCCTATTTGTATGTTGGTTCAGAAACCATGATTCTGTCTACGGAGATATAGAACCAGACATGGTATTCCCAAAACGATGTTTTTGTCGTTATTACTGGAGGTTACAATCAACCCTGTCCGGTGTGAGATGAACTACTGTCAGGTGATTACTGCCCAAACTCAGGCCGTCGAGAAGTGTGGCTAATTCCTCGCTCGTACCCTTAAAGCGCAGATCCAGCTCAAGCAGGCCGCCAGTTTTACTCCACCCTTCCTTCTTGCTGGTAACCACCCTGTCCAGAGTTTCAATGGTTGAGGTAGTCAGCTGGTATTGCTGGAAAGTTTTCACGCCAGTGATGTGCAGTTTAACAGGAGCGCCATTATTGAGATATTCTTGAAAGGATGTGGTGATGGTGTCTACCAGGTATTCGTTCACGGCCTTTCTGGCCGATATTCGAAGAGCCCGGGTAGCCCCCATCAGCGGGCTAATATGAGGGACAACCCCGTTTTTTACCACAGATCCCAACACGAGCCCGGTCTGGGTCTGGATGACTCTGACCTGCAGGCTGGCCTGAAGAGATTTCATGCCGGAACCAGGATAAGCCTCGCCGATATCCTGAACTACGGCTTTACCCAATATCAAATACTGGACCCCCGAGTGCAGTCCCAGACTCTTGGCTGCTTCTATGTTCCCGGCCAAAGCCTGTCTTGTCTGGGCGAGAACCCTGATCTTTTCCAGTTGGGCCTTGTCCACAAGATCAAATCCCTTGGCCGCAAGGAGGGAATAAATCTCCGTTTCGGCAAAACGGGCACCCATATTGTCCATACCGATATATTCTTCTTCGATCAGGATCATGACATTTGGCCGCTCCATGCTGTCCAGGAGAATCTTCATGGCGAAAAGATCGTTTTTGATCTTGTCCAGGGATACTACCGCTTTGATCGTGACCATGTACAGGTCTCCTGTTTTCCTTTCTTTCAGAACATCAAGTCGTGTAATGTAGCCCTGTGTCCGGGCCATGATCTTATCTTTCTTGAGTACGAAGTTCTCGGTCTCGGTTTTGGAGTGAATCAATACGCCAACCGCCTGTTCCACCGCCGATCGCTGCGCCTGCCGTACAGCATCCTCCCTGGAGAAAACACTACTGCCCTCCACTTCCACAACCTTGTTCGCCGCAACTGCACCCGTGGCAAAGGCAAGGGATACTATCAACACTGCTATTAACAAAATGCGCTTATCCATCAATTTAGACCTCGCACATTATCGACCTGCTTCTTGTAGGCAGGATCAAGCTCTATGCTTTTCTTAAATAATCGTTTGGCCTCTTCCTTATCACCCCGGTCCAGGGCATCCAGACCCCTGGAAAAATAGAGAGCCGCATTAATATCGCTTTCGGATGTGGCGGACTCCGGCTGAAAGACCACTTTCAGAGAATCGGCGATCTTTTTGGCCAGCTCACGCTCCAGATTCATAAAATCATCGCTATTACCTTCAATCGATTCGGCCATAATCAACTCGCTCGTCTCCACCCTTATGATACGGGTATCAATACGCACCTTTTTACCCAACACGATGAATGAGCCGAATGCTATGGTCTGGGCACCGAGCATATTGCCAGCCCTGACAGCTGTAACCTCATCCACGGTTCCGCTCTGGCCAAGGGCAATCTCTTTTAAAAGAGATTGTATCTTACCGCGCTCGACAAGCTTGAGCGTGGATCCACCTTTATCAAGATCCGTTATAAGCATAGCTGACAGTCCCTTGGTCAAGGGAGCATAGTGCTCCGGGTCGGTCACGGAATTATTTTCAAAGGGTAAAATGGCAAGAGTTTTCAGAACCTGATCCAGTGGAGCGGCCCTCGGTTTTACTTTAATTCTTTCGACCCCGGCACAACCTATAGTCAGCAAAAAACTTGTCAGCGCGAACCAAACAACAAAGAATTTAAAACTTTTCATGATAATGACTTACCTATACGGAAACAACAAATGTTTTTTTATGGAGTCTACCTGACTCCCCTACTTCCCTATCACCCGCCACCGCCGCCGGCTGCGGCAGCTGCGTCTTCATCGGCTGCATCCTGTGCTTCCTGGGCTGCGTTAACAGCAATTTCAGCCTGGTTGGAAATTTGAGATGTACTCATGGCGCCAAGCTGGCCTATGCCGGGTGACGAGGCACCGGGACAAGAATCAGCACCCTCCCCGGCCAGGTCAAATTTGGGATCTATTTTCAAAGCTTTTGCAAACAGATCCTTGGCCTTCTGCCAGTGACCGGCATCCATGGCATCCAGGGCTTCACCGAAGTAAATGAAAGCCTCATAACTTTTTGTGTGCGGCACACCGCAGACGGCTTTCATTTCTTCAGGGGTCAGTTTAATACCCAGGATCTTCGTCATATTATTTATTATACAACAAGGTAATTCAAAGAATTTATCTTTTTTCGCAACACATATGGCCGTCCCCTTTACTCTTTCCCGGCTTGTGGACGTAAGAGAAGTGGTTGCTTGAATGCCCAGTGTCAGGTTCCCGACAGTGAGATTCTCGGTTCCCAGTAATCTTCCCACCCTGGGTGCGGTCCGCTCGTCCACGATGCCGGTCTGGCCGAGCTTCATTTCTTCCAAAAGGGCCTGCAGGCGTAAACGTTCAACGACTTTAAAAGACTTAATCTTTGACAAATCCGTAATTACCATAGCTGCCAGACCTTTCTGAAAGGCACGCAGACTTTTATCCGGCGATAAGTCCTTGTAATAACAGACCGCGATTGTATTTGTGTCCGGTTTAACGGTCCCAAGTTTCTTTTCTTCCATCAAGACATTCTTGACAGCACGCTGGTTCTCGGCAATTTGCAGTAAGGTCAGCTGACGTTTGATTTCATTTTCAACCAGCGGCCGTTCACTGTTTCTGTATCCCTGCCAGACTTTTATGGCCTTGCCGAATTCTTCCTTATTCCAATAGGCCAGTCCCAAATACAGGACGGAATACGGATCACCAGGTGCCATTTTAAGCGCCGTTTCAAGTTCGGTGATGGCTTCATCCAGTCGGCCGGTCTTTAAGTAGGCGAATCCCAGCCTGCTCCTTGCATCGACGAAGTCGGGATTTTTGGTGATAAAATCTTTATAAATCGGTATGGCCTCTTCGTATTTCTCCTGAGTCAGCATAACACCGGCTTTGTTAAATTCTATAAAACTACAGCCAAATAAAAACATCATTCCTAAAGATAAGATTACTAAAAAAACTTGTTTTCTTTTTGACATAGCACACCCCCTTTTTACCGATAAATATTTGAATGATAAAACTAAAAGTGACGAAACGATTTATATCTAAAATACAATTTATGCCTCGCGCTTAACGTTTATAGAAGTTTGTCCGCACATGCGAACTTAGCTCCACCACGCATATTTTGTATCTTAGTTCTCAAGGATTTAATCCTTATCAAGAGAATTTGATGCATCCTGTTCCTTATAAATCGCTCCCCCTGATAAAGTCTATCGCATTTTTGAAGATCAAAAGCCCCCTACCTTCTTCGGGAAGTTTCTCTCTGGTCCAGCGGGGATGATTGGTGTAGTGAAGATAGGCCTCCGGGTGGGGCATAAGACCGAAAAGCCTCCCCGTCTCATTGCATATGCCGGCGATACCGTCAACTGAGCCATTGGGATTCCATGGATAATTTATCGCCACATCCTTATACTCTTCATTGCTGTACTGTGCAACAATGAGATCGTTCTTATGCAATCTGTCGAGTATGTCGTCGTTTTTCGTCACGAATTTTCCTTCACCATGTCTCACCGGAAGGTATATCCAGTCAATTCCTTCTGTGAACACGCAAGGAGACTTTTCGTTAATCTTAAGGTACACCCACCTGTCTTCGAATCGTCCTGAATCGTTAAATGTAAGGGTGGTCGTCTGATGCAGATAGTCTCCCTTAAAACCGGGGAGTAAACCCAATTTTACCATGAGCTGGAACCCGTTGCAGACACCCAGGATCAGCTTTCCGTCATTGATAAACTTGACGAACTGGTCATAAAGCTTTTCGCTTCCGTCCTCTATTTTGGCGTTCAAAATCCGGTTTGCCCCCGCTTTTGCCGATCCCAGATCATCTCCATCAAGGAACCCCCCGGCGAGATTAAGGAAATGATAATCATCGAGCCTCTTCTCACCATGGAGCAGTTCGCTGATATGGACGACATCTACTTCATCGGAACCGGCGAGCCTGCAGGCATGTGCCGTCTCCATTTCACAGTTCGTACCGTTACCGGTAATAACAATTGATTTTACGTTTTGGGTCATCCTAAAGTTCCCCTCCCCCCAACCCCTCCCACGAGGGGAGGGGAGCTGTAGGTAAGGAATATTTATTTCCTTAGAAGTTAAGCGGCTTTTGCCATTCTTCTTTCAACTCACTGATGTCTTCTTCTATTATTATGTTTCCCTCGATTCCGCCTACCTTAAATATTCCATCGGAAAGTACCTCCCCGACATTGCTTACGGTGCTGCCCATCATAAGCTTTTCAAATTCATTTTTTGCTGAAGGGGAAATTGTTACCACAAATCTGCTTTGGGATTCGGAAAAGAGTATATAGTCATTCCTGTCAATTCCATCAGACGGAACAAGGTCAAGTTTTACAAACATACCCAGACCGCCTGCGAAGGCGGTTTCCGCAAGGGCAACACCCAGTCCTCCGTCGGAACAATCATGACAGGAGGCTACAAGCCCTTTCTTGATTGCCATGCTCAGTGCTTTATACAATCTCTTTGCCTTGTGTGTGTTTACTTTAGGGACATTGTTTCCCGTGTATCCATGCATGGCAAACCATTCAGAACCGCCAAGTTCATTATATGTTTCGCCCAGGACATAGACCAGATGCCCCGGCTGTTTTACATCCATGGTGACGGCCGTTCTCACATCTTCTATTTTCCCAATGGTGGAAAACAGAAGGGTCGGTGGAATGGATATTTTGGTGTTCCCTATCTGATAGTCGTTCTTCATGCTGTCTTTGCCGGATATGCATGGAACCCCATAGGCCCTTGTGTAGTCGTAAAGAGCCCTGTTTGCACGGACCAGCTGTGCCAGCTTGTACTCACCATCCGGTGTCTTTTCAGACTGCACCGGATCACACCAGCAGAAATTATCCAGTCCGGCGATGCTGCCGAGTGCTCCGCCCACGGCTATAGTGTTTCTGATTGCTTCGTCTATGGCACATGCGGCCATGTGGTAGGTATCGATATCACTATAACGGGGGCATATACCGCTGGCCACGACAACACCTTCAAATGAATCGAGTATCGGTCTGATTATCGCAGCATCACTTGGACCATCATTAGCTACACCCACCAGCGGCTTGACGACGCTTCCCCCCTGTACCTCATGATCATACTGCCTGATGACAGATTCCTTGCTGCATATATTTAATCTCGAAAGCATCTCTTTAAGGAGACGGCCCATATCTTCCGGTTCCGGAAAATCAGGCTCTTCATGTTGTGGCAGTGTCCATTTCGCGTTCAACCGCATCTGGGGAAGTCCTTCATGGAGGAAGTCCATATCCAGATAGGCAACGGTGTCATCTCCATAGAGAACATGGAACTTTCCGGAATTTGTATAGGTACCGACGACGGTTGCCTCCACATCCATCTTCCCTGCAAGTTTCAAAAATTCATCAATCTTTTCCGGGTCTACGGCCAGTGTCATCCTTTCCTGGGATTCCGAGATAAGAATTTCCCAGGGCTGAAGTCCTGCATATTTTAAAGGCGCCTTCTTGAGATTGATTTCACAGCCGCCGGAAAGAGCGGCAGTTTCTCCCACCGAGGAGGAAAGACCACCGGCGCCGTTGTCTGTTATGCATCTGTACAGGTTTTTGTCCCTTGCAATCAGGAGAAAATCGGTCATTTTCTTCTGGGTTATGGGATCACCGATCTGAACCGCCGTAACAGGAGACCCTTCATGCAGTTCTTCTGATGAAAATGTGGCTCCATGTATTCCGTCTTTCCCTATTCTTCCACCTGTCATGACAACGAGATCACCGGGCAAAATCTCCTTCGCATGGGTTGGATTTCCCTCAATTTTAGAAGGCATAATCCCGCCCGTCCCACAGTAAACCAGAGGTTTCCCCAGGTATCTGTCGTCAAAGACGATGCATCCGTTTACAGTCGGTATCCCGCTTTTGTTTCCACCATGCTCAACTCCTTCTCTTACACCTTCGTAAATGCGTCTCGGATGGAGGATTCTCTTCGGGAGCGACCCTGGATAAAATGGTGAGGCGAAACAGAAAACATCGGTATTGAAAATGAGTTTTGACCCCTTCCCGGTTCCGAAAGGATCCCTGTTCACCCCGACAATTCCTGTGAGTGCGCCGCCGTAGGGATCGAGGGCTGACGGGGAATTGTGTGTTTCAACCTTGAAGACAAGGTTGTATTCATCATTGAATTTTATAATACCGGCATTATCAACGAAGACGGAAAGACAAAAGTCGTCTTCTCCCCTTTCATCCCTGATTTCCCTTGTAGAGGCCTTGATGTAACTGTTGAAGAGGGAATCGATAACTGTGATTGTGCCATGTTCATCTTCATAATTTATAAGGCTGTTGAATATCTTGTGTTTACAGTGTTCAGACCAGGTCTGGGCGAGGCACTCAATCTCGGCATCTGTGATCCTTTTACCGAGACCTGTTTTTTCTCTTTCTTTCAATACACGCTCATCGGCCAGATAATCCTGTATTATCTTCATCTCACTGAGATTCAAGGCAAGAATCATCTTGCTGCTTATCTCTAACAGTTTCCGGTCGCTGACATTCAGGTCGATCTCTTCCGTCCTCAGACTCTCCTCCCCAACTACCTTCGGGACATAGGGAGCCATTCCTTTTTCCTGGTTCCACTCATTGCCGTCTACTATTTCAAATCTCTCGATAAGCTCATTGGCAAGGAGATCCGACGCTATTCTTTCCGTGTTACGCCTGCTAATATTACCATTAATTATGTACTGCCTTGAGGTATAAACCCCGTTTACCTTTTCTCCGAGCAAAAGTTCGACGGACTCCCTGGCAGTCTTCCCCACATTGTCGGTGACACCCGGTCTGAATCCTACCTCTATCATCCAGTCAAAGCCGTCGGCCAGTCCCCTGTTAATAGTGTAGTCCTGAATCACCGGATCAGAAAGAGGGCCTCTTGCAATCTGTTGAAGTTTGCCCTTACCGAGATCACCATCTATGGTGTAAACCTCAACAGTCTTAACCTCATCAACAGTAAGGTGAAGATGCTCGATGATTCTTTTTTTAATCTTTTCGCCGAGGGCATCCCTTATTCCTTTTTTAAATCCGATCTCTATCCTGCTTGCCATCTCTTTTTCCTTTATTCAAGATCAATATCTTCGCCAGCGATATCACCGATTATCTTTTTTACCTCACCCCAGTTTTTTTCTCTGATATATTGAATGATCTTTGAGTTTAGCAAAGCTTCAAACAATCTCTTGTTCTCTTCATAGGGGTGCCCTCTAATGACGACCTTCTCTCTCACTTGACCCATTATATCGAGGAGGATTCGATACTCGGAGCCATAACTTCCCTGCATCTCCTTTCTCAATTTCTTTGCAAGGGCCGGGCTCTTTCCGCCGGTTGATATAGCTATCTGGAGATCACCCTGCTGAACGATAGAAGGAAGGGTAAAATCACATCGATCAGGACTGTCAACAATATTTACTATTATTCCCTTTTTCTTCGCGTCTAAATATATTCTTTCGTTAACATCATCCCTGTCCGTTGCTCCTATCACTAAAAAAGCTTCATTGATAAAGTCTTCCCGATAATCGGCGGCAACATGTCTTATTTTTCCTTCACTCTTCATCGTCTCCAGCTCTTGTGTAAGAATCTTTCCCACTACTTCGACATCGGCACCGGCTTCAAGGAGCCTCGTCACCTTTCTTTCAGCAACATCCCCACCGCCAACAACGACACATTTTTTTTTAAAAATATTAAGACATATCGGATAGTATTTCATGCAATGTGTGTTATCATGAAGACTATCAAAATTCAAGCAAGACTCTAACTTGAAATATAATAAAAAAGATTATATATTCCTTGTGCCGAAGTTTATTGGCAATCATCCTGAAATAAAACTTTTCTCTTTTTTGACTACATCATTAGAGGAGATAAAAATGCCGGGAAAAAGTAAAAAAGATGAGTGGATAAAAATTACATTATCCGCACCGCCTGAGCTGGTTGACCCTCTATCAAATTTTTTAACAGAAATAGGCACCCAGGGAGTCTTTCAAGAGGAGTCGGAACCGGACATTCTTAACGATTTTGCCAAATCAACTGAACGGGAAGAATTGATGGCATATTTCCCCTCCGATACCTCAGCGAAAAAGAGACTCGCCTCCCTGAAAGTTTACATAGACAGCCTTTCTGAAATATTTCCTGAATTAGACAAACCTGACCTTTCAATTGAAACGATTACCAACCCGAACTGGGAAGAACAGTGGAAGAAGTATTTCAAACCGCTTCGAATCAGCAAAAATATCGTAGTCAAACCGACATGGGAAAGATATACACCAACCGGGCGCGATATCATCATTGAAATAGATCCGGGGATGGCATTCGGGACGGGCCAACATCCTTCCACAAGGATGTGCGTGCAAGCAATCGAAGATATCCTCCTGAAGGATAGGTCTTTTGAAAAATGGCGGGTGCTTGATGTCGGCACCGGCACCGGCATACTCGGTATATCCTGCGCAAAGTTAGGGGCACAAAAGGTTGTCTGTCTGGATATTGATCCAAAAGCTGTCGAAATTGCATATAAAAACATTGCCATAAACGGAGTGGAGGACAGGATAAACATATTCAACGACGATGTCTTGATGTATAATGATATTTTTAATTTGATTGTGGCAAACCTTACGGCAAAAACGCTGATAAAGCTCCGAGACCACCTCATATCTATGACTGAAACCGGCGGATATCTTGTCCTTTCAGGAATAATTGACCAGGACAGAAAAGTTGTAGAGGAATTCTTTTTAACCGACGATGTTTCCCTGCACAGTATCATCACGGAAAAAGAATGGGTTTGCTACCTCCTTAAAAAGGAGGGGAAAGGGAATTGACTATACCAAGAATTTATCTTCCTCAAAAAATGGAGGAGGGAAGTACGGTAGAATTAAGGTATGAAAATCTACATTATATAAAGAATGTCCTTCGTCTAAAAAGGGAAAACCCTTTGATCCTCTTTGATGGAATGGGTTTTGAGTATGAATCTACGATAAGAAATATTACCGTCAAAAGCGCAACGGTAGAAATCATCAGAAAAAACCCGTTTCAGGTTGACAACTCAACAAAAATCACTCTGGCTCAGGCACTCCCGAAAGGGAATAAAATGGACTTTATCATCCAGAAGGCTTCCGAGCTCGGGGTTACCAGGATAATCCCTTTTAAATCCTCAAGATCGATACCGAAATTAGCCGGAAATAAAATACATCTCAAGATACCCAGATGGCAGAAGATAGCCGTCGAGGCATCCAGAAAGTGCGGCAGGGAAAATATCCCGGAGATTACAGATATAATTACCTATGAAAAGGCTTTGCAATGGCCAAAAGAGGACATTCTGAAAATAATCTTCTGGGAAGGGGAAACCAACACGGGAATAAAAGAGATCCTGCAAAGTAAAAAATACGAAGGTGTAACCGATTTCTTCATTGTAGTCGGACCTGAGGGAGGATTTTCAAATGAGGAAATCGAAATGGCCTCCAGGGTTGGTTTTCTACCGGCAAGCCTGGGCAGATTGGTCTTGAAGGTCGAAACAGCCGCCCTTGTTATTCTTTCCATCCTTCAATATGAAAAGGGCCTCTTCGGAATCACCTATAAAAAGGAATAACCCGTATGATTGAAAGCAACTACGGTGGTTTCTGGCAGAGAGGAGTCGCATTTCTCATAGACAAAACGATCCTCTTTTTTATATCCCTGATACTCTTCTTTATAGGAATTCTGGCCATGAGTTTGGGCTTTCAGTCTGGCGGCGACATGCTTTCAATCGAGACATTTACAAAACTAACCTCCAATTTCATAATTTCCTATTGCACAATGACTCTATTATTAAATGCTATATACTTTACATGTTTTCACGGTACAACCGGCCAGACACTTGGGAAAAAAATCTTCGGTCTCAAGGTAGTACAAAAAACAGGGGAACCGATGACTATGGGAATAGCCTTTTTGAGATGGGTGGGATACCTTATCTCCGCCCTGATATTGTACCTCGGTTTTATCTGGATAGCCTTTGACAGAAGAAAACAGGGATGGCATGACAAGATTGCAGGAACCTGCGTCATCAAAATAAACCCTGTCAAAAACGCCTTGACAAATGCAGGGAGATTGGATAGAAGCCAGATGATTCATAAATAGGTTTATGGGTCGGTAGCTCAGTCGGTAGAGCACCGGACTGAAAATCCGGGTGTCGGCAGTTCAATTCTGCCCTGACCCACCATGAAAGCGAAAGAGCTATGTCATTGAACATAGCTCTTTTTTGTGGAATTTTATACTGAAATAATGTTAGCATTATTACTCAATGGACAGATGTGTTACTTACGTTTCACAGTTCTGAACCTCTAACAATAATTTTCTCGTTAATGTATGGGTGTTTACATGAAAAAACATTTTAGGAAAAGTCTCCCTTTTTTAATATTCCTGGCAAGTTTTTTAGTCCTGCTCTTTCTGCCGGGGTACTTTGGCAACAACCAGGTTTCTGCAATAGACAAAGATACTTACGAGAATTTGAAGGTGTTCAATCAGGTTCTCGATATGATCGAGAAGAACTACGTAGAGGAGGTTGAACAAAAGACCCTTATTCAGGGAGCCATAAAGGGAATGGTAAAAACCCTCGATCCTCACAGCACTTTCATGAGTGCCGATATGTACAAAGAGTTGCAGGTAGAAACGAAGGGAAGTTTTGGTGGACTTGGCATTGTGATAACAATAAAGAATGATGTTCTCACGGTGGTATCCCCTATTGAGGATACCCCTGCCTTTCTTGCAGGTATCAAGGCCGGCGACCAGATTATCAAGATCAATGACAAATCTACCAAGGGTATTACCATTATGGAAGCAGTCAAAAAACTACGGGGGCCTAAAAACACAAAGGTAACTATCACTGTCATGCGGGAAGATATGAAACAACCGAAGGATTTCACAATCACCCGCGCGATCATAGAGATAAAGAGCGTCAAGTACAAGATATATGGCGACATCGGTTATATCAGGATACTGGCATTTCAGGGAAAAACGGCAGATGATCTCAAAAACGCCATCGAGGAAATCAATAAAAAAACAGTTCCGCTGAAGGGACTGGTACTGGATCTGAGAAACAATCCGGGAGGTCTTCTCGATCAAGCAGTAAAAATCTCCGACATATTCATCAAATCGGGGGTTATCGTCTCCACAAAAGGGAGGATAAAAAGTGTCGATGAAACGTATACTGCTAAAAATGATGGAAATGAGCCGGTTGTTCCGATGATTGCCCTGGTTAATGAAGGTACAGCCAGCGCAGCCGAGATTGTATCGGGCGCACTTCAGGACAATGGTAAAGCCATAATACTCGGCACCCAGACATTTGGAAAGGGTTCCGTACAGACGGTTATTCCACTCGAGAACGGTGCGGCACTGAAATTGACCACTGCAAAATACTACACACCAAAGGGAAAATCCATTCAGGCTGAAGGTATTACCCCCGATATAGTAGTGAAATATATAAATCCTCCTGATGAGAAGGAATCTATTGATACATCTATGGGAATGAGAGAAAAGGACCTCAAGGGACACATAAAAGGAACAAATGAAACATCAAAAGAAGCTAAAGAGGTTTCAATAAAAAAAGCTCACGACGACTTAAAGATGGATAATCAGCTGAAAAGTGCCATTGATCTTTTAAAAAGCTGGGAGATATTTGAAGATAGAAATAAGGGTTAAGTTCCGGTAGGCGGGGTGAAAAAGAAAAGTAAAAGGGGGAATTCAACATTCAGGCGGATTTTAATCGGATTCGGCATATTCATATTGTTTGTTGCAACAGTTTCAATTGTTTGTATATCGAACATTAAAACAGTCAAAAAGACTATCAAAAAAGAAAACGTACGAAAATATCACTCTAAAATTAACGGCAGCAAGCAAGTTGTTCCATCTTCTAAAAGGCAGAAAATAGCCTTCATCATAGACGATATCGGATATGATTTGTCACCGTTGAATGAACTTCTTAAAATTAATGCCCCGATTACTTTCTCCATCCTCCCCTATAGTCCTTATTCTATTGATGCGGCAGAAAAACTACATCGCGCAGGTAAAGAAATTCTCCTCCACCTTCCCATGGAGCCTTATGGTTATCCCGACAAAGACCCCGGTATCGGGGCACTTTTTTTATGGATGAACGAAGAAGAGATAAAAACTCAGATCAAAAAAGATATCGAAGCCGTACCATATATATCCGGAGTTAATAATCATATGGGTTCACGGTTTATGGAAAACGAAGACAAACTGAGCATTGTTTTGAACCAGCTCAATGAAGAGGGCCTTTTCTTTGTGGACAGCCTAACCACCAAACATTCAAAGGGCAAGAAACTTGCTAAGGGAATGGGGCTCAGATTTGCGTCGAGAGATATATTTATTGATAACAATCAGGACTTTACTATTATTCTTCAAAAGTTTATAAGTCCTTTAAAGAAACGTAACCGATGGAAGACTCTATTAATTATCTGTCATCCCTATCCAAGTACAATTTCGGCACTTAAAGATGCTGTCCCTAAGATTAAAGCAGAGGGGATTAATATAGTCCCGGTATCAGATTTAACAAGCAATTAATTTTTTATATGTACTCAGATTCTATGAAAAAACTCTTTTGTATAGTCCTTCTATTACCGCTGATTGCATGCGCCGTTACTGCCGACCATCGTGAAGACCAGGCAACCCTTCCTCAAATGGAAAAATCTTCATTTAACGCCCTCTATCACTACTCCATTGGAGTACAGCTTGCCCTCGAGGGCCATTTAGATGAAGCCACAAAAGAATACAGGAAAACCCTCAGTTTTGACCCCACCTCTCCCTACCTGGCGGTAGAACTTGCCACCCTGTACACCAAAATGGGTAAGGTGAATAAAGCTATAGAAATATGCGAAAAATCCCTTATTTATAATCCCGGTTACTTAGATATCCATCTTCTGCTGGGCGGGTTATACCTAAACCTGAAGGAATACGAAAACGCAGAAAGAGAATTTAAAAAAGTAATAGCTTTAGATAAGAAACGTCTTGACCCCTATCTCTATCTCGGGGCCATCTATTCGGAAAATAAAGAATACGAAAAGGCAATCGAGATATTAAAGGGGATGCTTAAGATCAATCCCTCCAATCTTATGGGCAACTATTACCTTGCAAAGACATATGCCGAAATGAAATTGTATGGGAAGGCTGAAAAATGGTTCAAAAAAACCCTCACTATAAAACCTGATTTTGAATCGGCATTGATGGAACTGGGATACGTTTATGAAATTCAAAAAAAGAACAGCTGTGCAATAGAAATCTATAGCACTTTAATCAACTTCTACCCGAATAGAATTAATGTGAGGGTCAGGCTGGGAAAACTTTTCTTAAGAGAAGGAAAATATGATAAAGCCGTAAAAGAGCTTGAAAATACTTTGAAGTTAGATAGTTCAAACAGAGAAGTGAGATTGTCGCTGGGGCTTGTTTATTTTGAGTGGAAAAAATATGACAGAGCCATTAAGGAGTTTTTAGCTCTCCTCAAGAAATCCCCGCTCGACCATCGTGTAAGATATCTTCTGGCATCGGCCTATGAAGAAAAGAAGCGGTATAGTACTGCCATCAAAGAATTCAAAGAAATCCCGGCAGGGTCGGATCTCTATGGAAGTGCCCGAATTCATGTCGGGACGATTTTGAAAAAAGAGGGGAAAACCGCCGAAGCCATAGAACTAATCAAGAAAGCAATTGATGAAAAAAGAAAAGACGGCATCCTGTATGGTTTTCTTGCATATCTTTATCAGGAAAATAAAAATCTCCAGGATGCAGCAAAAACGTTAGAAGAGGGACTCCGGGGCTCTCCCCAGAGTATTGACCTTCATTACAGGCTTGGTGTCCTTTTCGAGCAAATGAATAGAACCAATGACAGCATTGCCGAGATGGAGAAGATCCTTAAAATTGACCCGGAGAGTGCAGAGGCGCTCAATTTCATAGGTTACAGTTATGCCGACAGAGGCATAAATCTCAATAAAGCCGAAAAGATGATACAAAAGGCCCTCAAGCTGAAGACAGGTGATGGATATATTACAGACAGCCTCGGCTGGGTATATTTCAAGAAAAACAATTTGAAGTTAGCCATAAAATATCTGAAAAAGGCATCGGACTCCCTGCCCAACGATCCAACAATCGCTGAGCACCTCGGAGATGCCTATGCGAAGGCTGGTCGGTTCAAGGATGCCCTCAAGACGTACAGACGAGCGCTGAAGCTAAAACCCGACGATAAAAGACTGCAAAAAAAGATAGATGAGATTATGAAGAAGTGCCTAAAGTTTGAAGTGCCTAAAGGGAGCTAAAGTTGAAATGACCAAAATCCTTAACTTTAGGCACTTTAGTTCACTTTACGCTCCACTCTTTTTTAACTTTATCGCATTTCAGGAACTTTAGATGAAAAAATATATCCTGACCATTTTATTTTTATTCCTCGTTCTTATCTTTTGCGGATGTACCCCCGCGAAGGTTGCGGTGCCATTCAGGGGACATGTTTTGCCTCCTGAAGATGTCCTGAAGAATATCTCCAGAACAAATAATTTAAGAGACACGCTAAAAGCCATTGCCCATATCGCTGTGGATACTCCCAAGGGAAAGCATTCAATGAAGGTAGCCCTGATTGTCAAAAGACCTTCATTTCTCAGGGTAGAAGCGATGCCTATAATCGGTCCTTCCGACCTTTTTCTGTCCATCAATGAAAATTCTTTGAAGGTATTTCTTCCGAAAGAAGGAAAGTTTTACGTCGGTCATGCTACCAGAAAAAACCTTGCCATGTTTTTCCCAATAAACCTGAAGGCAGAAGATATTATATCAATACTTGTCGGCACACCCCCGCATATACAAGAACAAAACACCACTTTACGGGGACAGGTAGAAGGGGAACTTTACCGGATAGATGTTATGACTCAAGGCAAAAAGATCCAGTCACTTTGGGTAAACCCGGATGGTAATCTGGTCAGAATCGAGGTTTTAGATAATGAAGGCAAGATTTCGTACACGGCAAGGCTTGAAGATCACCATAAGATCTGTGGAGCGTCCATTCCGGGAAAAGTAATAATTATAACTGGAAAACCTCGTAAATTAAATGCCCGCATACGGTATTCAGATACTCGGCTCACACAGAATGTGAACCCTGCCATCTTCGATCTTGACATCCCGCCCGGCATAGAACCGATATTTATCGATTGATCTGTTTCTTTACTTGATATTAGTCAACTTTGCTCTTGCTATTTTTGCCTGGTTCGTATTGGGATAATCTTTTATAACCTGTTGCAAGAGAAGTTTAGCGCTTGATTTATCACCAAGTTTCAAAAAGGACTGCCCCTGCTTTAACAATGAATAAGACACCTTATTCCCACCGGGGTAGTTTTTGATGACCTTTTCATATTCGAGGATTGCCTTTTCATATTCCTTTTTAAAGAAGTAACATTCCCCGATCCAGAATTGGGCATTATCTGAATATTCCGTGTCTGGAAACAGTTTCAGGAATCTTTGAAACTGAACCCTTGCCCCGTCGTATTTTCCCTCTTTAAAAGTTTTGTAAGCCGCCGAGTATGTCGCCTCTTTATCTACATTTTCCTTCGTTGTATCCTTTGGGGCAACACTCTCCTTTTCCTTCTTTTCACCATCTTGAAGAAGCTTATTTTTTTCTCCTATTCCGAGGAAATTTTCTATGTAATCTATTCTGAAGGAGATTTCACTCAACTGTTTCCTCGTTGCCACACCAGAATCGTTACCTTTACGGATAGTCTGGACATCTCTATTCAATTCTTCGACAATTCCCCTGAACTTTTGAACTTCGTCTCTCAGACCAGTCATGTCGGCAGATATATCCGCCTGCTCTTTCCGTAAAGGTTTGTTTGACTCAACACTCTCTTTCACTTCCTTTTGCAGATCAAGTATTTCCCCTCTAAGATTGTGTTGAACCTTCTTCAAATCCTGATTCGTAGCACAGCCAATGGATACAATAAAGAATGCAAGAAGAAGGAATATATGTTTTTTCAATAGGAACAACCTTCCCTGTTTTAATCTAACCTTTTAGTCGCTAAGTTCTAAGCAAGAACTTTGAAAATATGGTTTTTCGACAGTCAGAATATTTTACCGAAATAAATTAAATATAAGTCTCGGTTTCTGCCACTCCATGGCCCGCTTCCCCAAAAATGAATCCTTTACTGCAATTTATTTCAGTAAAGACAAATGCTAAAGGAAGTGAGCTATTTTATGTATTTTCAAGGCTTACGATTCGCGCCAGGATCTTTAATTTTCGGGTTCTGTCAGCTAAGCCATTATGTTACCTTTTCGGAGTAACAACAAAATGGGCTCGCCTGTTCCTCGCCCAGCCTTCCTCATTATGCCTCGGATCTAAAGGAAGTTCCTCACCGTAACTTATAGTGGTCAGTCTGTTCTTGTTTACACCAAGGTTAACCAAATACTCCATGGCACTCGCTGCCCGTCTTTCCCCTAAGGCCAGATTATATTCGTTGGTTCCTCTTTCATCACAATGCCCCTCGATGACAACACTAAAATCCGGGTATTCAAGAAGCCAGTCAGCATGCTGCCGGAGTATTTCTCTTGCTCGAGGTTTGAGATTAAATTGATCTAAGTCAAAATTCACATCTTCAAACCGGGAAGCCTCTCTTTCTGCAAGCGCCTTTTGTTTCAAAGCTGCTTCTCTCTCCTTCTGCAGTTCAGCTTCCGAAGGTTGTATCGCCGCTGGTCCTTTTTCAGTTGCGACCATCTCTCCTTTTACAACCTCTTTCTTCGCACAGCCAGTAACAAAGATTACTGAAAGACCTAAAATCAACACAAAGATTATTCCCATAATTGTCAATGTTCTTTTCATAGCGACCATTCCCTCCTTCCAATAATTGACGCATTGATACGCCTGCTAACATTTTATGTCAATCTACACTATCTGATCTGGAAATGGAATTTCCTTATCTGAGCGAATCCGCCGATGGGAAAACATCCGTTTCCACACGGAATCTATTTAAAGCATAATACCATGGCTTTGGTCAATATAAATTTAGGCGGGGAGACCAAGATGGACAACTGTGAATATGCACACCCTCATGCAATATTCTCATATTTGAACCGTTAGAATTTATAATGCATATTCCGAATTTTCCGTTCTTCTTCGAACTGAATGCCAGATATCTTCCATCGGGAGACCAGGATGGAGATTCGTTCCATCCATCGGAGGTAACTTGTAGGACATTGTTTCCTTCCCTATCAATGGAAAATATCTGGAAGGAACCGTTTGTCACACCTTCATATGCTATTCGGTTGCCTCTCGGTGACCAGGAAGGAGAGGTGTTATAGCGGCCTTCATAAGTGAGCCTTCTAATATTATTCCCATTAGCATCCATCAGGTATATCTGTGGAGAACCGGAGCGGTTCGACACAAAGGCTATCTTTTGGCCATCAGGTGACCAGGCGGGGGATATGTCTATGGCAGGATTACGAGTGAGGCGCTCGAGTTTATTATTCTCAATGTCCAGTACATATATCTCTTCATTACCATTCTTACTCAGGGTAAGTAAAATCTTACTGCCATCCGGCGACCAAGGGGCAGAGAGATTGAGTCCTGCAAAACTGGAGATTCTTTTCGCAGTTCTTTTGGCCATATCCATAATATAGAGATCAGGATTCCCCCTTCCGTATGAAGTAAAGGAAATCGCCTTGCCATCAGGAGACCAGTAAGGTGAAAGTGTAATAGATCGGTAGTCGGTAATTCTAACCAACTCCGATCCGTCAAAATTTACTGTATAAATATCTGATGTTTTACCCCTCTTCAAGACAAAGGCTATTTTTGTGTCAAATATTCCTCTCTCGCCTGTAAGAGCAAGGAGAATTTCACTGGCAAATTTGACAACCATTAACTCTCTATCCTCGATTTTCCCCCAGTATTTCCTTCCAACTATCAGTTTGCCGTGAATAACATCAAAGAGGCGAAATTCCGCGGAGAGTTCTTCACCATCGTATTGATACCCTCCCTTTACCAGGGTCTCGGCACCAATATTTGTCCAATCGGGAAACCGTATGCTCTCGGCTGTAATTCCTGCCTGATCCGGATCTTCAAGAAAAGTTTTTTTGCTAATTACACGGAAGAATCCCGTGAGTTTCAATTTCTCTGTAAGGGCTTCTGAAAACCAGACAGAAAGATTTTCTTTATCCCCGTTACCACTCAATTTTTTGAAATCCTGAATTGCTATGGGAAATTTTTGAAAGGCAGGAGAATCTATGTCTATATATACCTTGCCTAAGGCGACATGATTCACCCCGAAGATCAGTAAAATTATACCTGATAATGTGATTGCATACAGCTTTATTCGACGCACTCTATCTCCCTTAAAATCCTCCTCAGTCCCCCTTTTATAAAAGGGAAAACTCCCTCTCCTTCTTTTTTCCCCCTTTCCTAAAGGGGGTTTGGGGAAATTTTACCTGAAGTCTATCGCAGTTCTGATGAGTGAAACCTTATTCCAATCTCGATGCTTTCTTCCTTTATCCATTCCGGCAATGGAGGGAAAGGACTCGCCTTTTTAATTGCCCTCATGGCGGATTCATCAAAATACCTATTTCCGGATCGCTTTTCAAAACTAAGATTGGTAACCGCACCACCTTTTAAAATCTTTGCGCCAATAACGGATTCAATATTCTCACCAGGCAATATACCCTCGGGAAGTGCCCATTTCCCTTTTATCTTGGACCAGATAATAGAGTAATATACCCTCATTTTCATGCTCACTTCAACGGTTCCACTGGACATAGCCGATGAAGCCTGAACCTTTTTCCTTAAATTCTCTATTGCACGGTCAACTTTCATCATGCTTTTTTTCCGTGTAGTAATCCTCTCAATCGGGAGGGGTGAGTCTTTTTTGACATCTTTTCTCAGTACAATCGATCCCCTGGAATCTATCTCGACAACTTCATCTGAAATTGAGGTAACGGGCTTTCCCCCCACAATATATGATGGGAGACTTACCAGATTAACAGAATAGACCGGGCCAAAAGTCCATCTCGGGGAAGGCATTGAAGGCGATAAAAATATAATGGAAAGGAGAAGGGCGTGAAGCAAAAAAGAAAGAAGAATCATACTGTTCAGACTGATACCATCGTCACTTCCCCTCTTTATCCTGATGAGAGGCGTCATTTTGACTCCTTTGGTGGTTCAGTAATCATTCCTAACCTGTCAACACCCGCTTTTCTTACCTCAGACATAACCTGAACAACAAAACCGTAAGGAACATTCTTATCGGCACGCATAAAAATCTCTCTGTCTATTCTGTTTTCAAAGATGCCCTCTAATTTCAATCTGAGATCGGGAATAGCGGTTTTGTAATTGTTGATAAAAATCTCCTTTTTATCATTTATGGAAAGTATAAGTTTTTCCTCACTCACATCCATACCCCTTGCCTTCACCCGGGGAAGATTGACGTCTATTCCCATCTGTAGCATTGGAGCAGTAACCATAAAAATTATCAAAAGGACCATGAAAACGTCAACAAGCGGGGTTACGTTGATGTCAGATAAAGGTTTATTGCCATTGTCGGAATGGCCGCGATTTCTTGCGTATCTCATTTTACATAAAATCTTTCGATAATATTGAGGAACTCAGAGGTAAAATTATCCATTTCCAATGTGATTGTTCTTATTTCTCTTATGTAATAATTATAGAAAATAACGGCGGGTATGGCTGCTGCCAGACCTGCGGCCGTAGCGATAAGCGCCTCCGAAATTCCGGGGGCAACAACAGCCAACGTTGCCGAACCCTTGGCGCCAATGCCTCTGAACGCATTCATTATACCCCATACCGTACCGAAAAGTCCTATAAAGGGAGATGCGCTGCCTGTTGTAGCAAGAAACCCGAGGGCGCTCTCCAGTTTTGTGGTTTCAAAACTACATGACTTGTTGAGCGCTCGTTCAATATTATCTATACCCTTCACTTCAAAAGGCGTATCTGCTTCATCAGTCGATGAATCTTTTTTACTCCTGCCTATCTTTCCAAGCTCAATATATCCCGCCCTAAAAACCTCGGCAACTGTGGAATATTTGAACTTCTTTGATTCCGGGAAAACTTCTGACAGTTTAGTGCTCTTCATATATGTTTCCAGGAACATATTGTTTTCTGTTTTTGTTTTCTTTATGGTCCTGTATTTTATGAGGATAATTGCCCATGATACTACGGAAAAGCAAAGTAATAATAGAAGTACAAACTGCACCATCGGCCCCGAATCCAGAACCATGCTCAAAAGGCTACCATGAAAATGCCCACCAAGATCTACTGCTGTGACGGCTGAAATCTCCTTCACTTTCACTCTCCTGTGTGTTTATATGCGAATTTTTGACGTGAACAGATGTAATTTAAAATTGTTATATTGTCAACAGATTTTAAGAGCGCAGGGGTGTTTGGTTTTCACAATCTTATTGCAATGGCGGTGCGGGTAAGATAGATTGTCTTTCAATCATGAGACACCTTAGTCATATAATCCCAATTCTGATAGCACTTTTTCTTCTGGCCATTTGCAGCTGTGGCAACGACACAAAACAGGGGGCTCCTGCTAAAAAGGAGGGGGCGTCCGATACGGGCCCCGCATATGGTGACATCATGGTGGAAGGTTCCATCGGGGACGCAAGCAATTTGATACCGATCCTTTCCTCGGACAGCACCTCCCACGGTGTCGCCTCAATGATCTACAACGGTCTCGTAAAATATGATAAAGACCTGAACATAGTGGGAGACCTGGCCGAATCATGGAATATTTCCAAAGATGGGATGACGATTACCTTCCATTTGAGAAAAGGTGTGAAATGGCATGACGGCTATCCCTTTACCGCCGAAGATGTTCTGTTCACTTACCAGGTTACCATAGACCCCAAAACACCTACCGCCTACTCCGGTGATTTTCTCAAGGTCAAGAAGGCTCAAGCTATCGATCCTTATACATTCAGGGTAATTTACGATATACCATTTGCCCCGGCACTCGCAAGCTGGAGCTCCTCCATACTCCCCAAGCATCTTCTTAACGGAAAAGATATAACCAGAACTAAACTCTCACGCAGCCCAATAGGAACCGGGCCATATATGTTCAAAGAATGGAAAACCGGTCAGAAGATAGTCCTGATTTCAAACCCCGACTATTTTGAAGGAAGACCGTACATAGATGGTTATATCATGCGCATAATACCGGACATGGCAACAATGTTTTTAGAGCTGCGTGCGAAAGGAATCGACCGGATGAACCTCACTCCTCTTCAGTATACCAGGCAGACAGAAAACAGGTTTTTCCGTAATAATTTCAATAAATATCGCTACCTTTCCTTTTCTTATACCTATTTTGGATACAACCTCAAAAATCCGTTCTTCAAGGACAAACGTGTACGCCAGGCTATAAGTCACGCAATTAACAAAGAAGAAATTATCCAGGGTGTTATTCTTGGACTGGGAAAAGTAGCAACAGGTCCTTTCAAGCCGGGTACCTGGGCATATAATTCCGGAGTGAAAAGAGATAGCTATGACCCTCAAAAAGCGAGGAAACTCCTCGCGGAAGCAGGCTGGAAAGATACCGACGGTGACGGTATCCTGGATAAAAACGGAAAACCCTTCGTCTTCGAAATTATTACGAATCAGGGAAATGAAATCCGCGCAAAGTGTGCCGAGATCATCCAGAGACGTCTTGCCGATATAGGAATGACAGTAAAGATCAGGATTATCGAATGGGCTGCTTTCATAAAAGAGTTTATCAATAAGCGCAGGTTTGACGCAACCATACTCGGCTGGACCATCCCCCTTGATCCGGATCTTTATGATGTATGGCATTCCAGTAAAACGGGGGCAGAAGAACTAAATTTCATATCGTACAAGAATGACGAGGTAGACCAGCTGCTGGAAAATGGAAGAAGCACCTTCGACAGAAAAGTAAGAAAAAGATGCTACGACAGAATACAGGAGATCCTGGCGGAAGAACAGCCTTACACATTTTTATATGTTCCTGATGCGCTCCCCATAATCAGCTACCGATTCCGTGGAATAAAACCCGCCCCCATCGGTATAGGATACAATTTCATCAAGTGGTATGTTCCCGAAGGCGAGCAGAGGCTGATTATGAAAAGATAAGGGCCTGCCGCAAGCCCTAAAGACGGAAGAGTATCACCAAGGGCTCTTTTATCTTAAAACCTTATAACATAAAACCGGTTCAATTTTATTTTTGACGTATATTTTGCCCTCTTCTTGTATACGGAAAAGACCCTTGGTTTGGCTATGTGTTTCCTTACCAACAATTATTTCGCCACCTCCCGCCATCTTCTCCAATCTTGCGGCAATATTTACACTGTCACCTATAACCGTGTGGTCTTTTCTGCTCTCAGAACCTACACTTCCGACAATGACAATACCCGTGTTGATTCCGATTCCTATATCAAAGCTTTCCTTATACTCTTTGTTTTCATCTTTCATCATTTTTTCTATAGTATCCTGCATCTCTATGGCTGCACGAATGGCGTCACAGGAACCTTTGTTTTCAGAAGGAATCAGTCCAAATACGGCCATAATCTGGTCACCTACAAATTTATCTAATACACCATTATATTTAAAAATGATGCCCGACATGGTGCTGAAAAACCGGTTGAGCATTGTAACAACTTCTTCAGCCTCCATCCTCTCGGAAAAGGTGGAAAAAGCCCGTATGTCGGCAAAGAGTATGGTGGCCTCCGTTCTTTCATGTTCAAGAAACACTTCATCTTTTGACTTAATCAACCTTTCTACTAAATTATCTCCCACATATCGGGTCAGCATTCTCCTCAAATCTTCTTCCTCCTGGATCCTCTTATAGGACAAAGTGAGGTTTCTACTATAAGTCATAAGTTGCACAGATTGTTCACTGATGTCACGTTTAAGCTCATTCAGTTCTTGGATAATGGAGTTAAAATTACCAGCTATATCATTCAGCTCCCGATCTGCAGTAATCTGGATGAAGGTTTTATTTTTGTCCAGTAAAATACTGTCTGTTTTTCTGGAAAGGTCAACAAGCTGGTCGGCCGATTTTCGCAGGAGAGAAAAACCAGCCAGAAGAAGAAAGCAAGTCAGAGCGGCAAAAAGGACCATCATATCCGTCAAATGTATTCTTTCATAGACAAACAGATAGATAACCATCAGAAAAGGGAAAATCCCCAACAGGATTAAAACGACCTTTGTCTTGCCAACAAAGCTGTCATAATTATTATATTCCGGCTCTGCCATTGATAATATTAATTTCCCCTTACAGTCTTAATGTGTTCGCCTGCCAATTCCGCAGTAAACTGCAGAGATTTCACCCATTATGCATTTTCAACGGATCATCAAATCTGATTGCCACGCCCATTCCTTCACTTTCTTCACCAGCATCTGGTGATTTCTGTAAATATGTCCGTACAACAGTCGCTGTTCCTGCCAGATAAGCACGTACATCATCTGTTCTAGGTAAATAAATAATTATTTCTAACGGCTGCCCTAAAAAATATTTGTGAGATTGGCGGGTTATAAACTTGGCGCCTCCTGCGGAGACATCACTTAACACTGCATTATCAATATATTGATTCCCATCAATATCGTTAGCAGTCACTTCCAGGATAAAGTCAAACAGAACGCGTTTAGATTGTCTCCTGTCTTCGCTATTATTCATTGTTTTTCCTGGCAATTGGGCGAAAAATAGATGAAGTAATCGAATTTGTCCCGACCGATAGTATAAAATAGAATTTGCGTACAGAACCCATCAAAAGCCGTGTGCCGTTTCTACATAACCACCAAAAATAGACAGAAAAAGCATAAGAACAGCTACCTGAATTATCCAGCCGATCGCACAAACACTTACGGCACGCAATGTGCTCTGATAATCAAGTGCCTGTCTGACAGCAATCACCATTGCGACCAGCATCCAGATAGCAGCAACCCAAAAAATCAACCCCGTCAGCCCCGGAATAACGCCAAATATTCGAATCAAGCCGGGTGAACTGGAAAAACCGATAGTTCGCAACAATTCACCGGGGTTCGATTTAGTCTGTGGTTCCGGCAGGAGTTTCGTACCAATAAAGTATGTCAGATATGCCCATATATACCACCCGGCAAGAGCGGATATCGTTCCCAGCAAAACCACTGCAATCCTTCCACTTGCAATGCTTCCTACCCCGGCGGCAACACTGGAAAGGACAACGATCCCCATCGCCTGCCACATTGCACCTTCATCAGCTTCAACCTCTTCATACAGCAAAGGATCTAACTTAGCGGCACGAATAATCCGATTTTTGAAATCAGACATATTTTCCCCTTTAGTAACGGAACATGGCGGCCATCGGTGCGTTATCAGGAACCTTCTCCGGAGCTATCGCATAGACGGTCCCGCCATTTAAGAAGGTCTGAATGGCAGCAAAATCGAGTAAATCTTCGTCACCGGGCTCCGACTCCTCGTGTAGGTATGCTTCGTTACTATCAGGATCGAAAATACCCCACTGCTGAAGGCCAACCGCAACAAATAACGTCCCGACCCGACCGTGATATGCTGACTGAATGATCTCTTTGACGTTGCCGGAAGTTAATCCTGTGCCGACAGACTGCCGGTACAGGGCAACTGCGTCTTCCTGCGCTTTCTGGAAGTATGGCTGTACAATTGCCCACGCCTGGCTATGTAGCGCTTCCGCACTCAATCCTTCGGGATTTCCCGTAACCCCTTCGTCCAATAGATTGGGGTAAGAATTTGCTTCTCTGTAAATCGGAAAGAGATAATCAACTCCGGCCAGCACTAAAGGTTCTTGTTTGTCCCTGAACATTTCGCGTAACCCTTTATCGAGGAGATGAAAGTATCGTAAGATATTATCCTTTTTAGGGACCTCGCTCCCCGCCCCTTGACCATGAAACATAGCTGAACGATCACCGCTTCCCAGCGACGTGCCGGTATGAGACCGAAGCTGTTTTCCCAAAACATCAAGCTGGAGTGCTTCTGCAAGGTTTTTCGGAATACCCTCTAAATCAACCTCGTTGATACTCTGTCGAGTGCCCTGAAGAAGCCTGACCTCGTTCTGGCTGAGGGCAAGGACATAAAACTGCCCGTCACCACAAAGTATAGGGAGAAGAGGCTTGATGTGAAAACGGTCGGTGACGACCAGCAATTCCTTAAAATCAAGAGGAAGTCGATAGAGGCGAAATACTTCGGAAGAGAGAAATATGGCAAGCCCTTCGCTCTGACGCCGCCAGAAAAACCCATTCCCTGAAATTGCCTGAACCGGTGCCAGCAATTCTTCCGCTTCCTGGGCACGTAAACCGCTTGTAATCAGACGATCCTCGGCCTTGCGAAGCAGATTCCTAAGCCTGATTGGATTTTGCTGGGTTTCAACCCCCGCCCGGTGAGTGGGCATAAACATCGAGACACAGAGCTTTTTCTGTTCTCGCATAAGTGTCTTTAACTCATCTCTGGACAATGTATTCATATGATTATTTTCTCCCTTGCACAGTTATGGCTCTTTATTAAAAACATCCAATATGTACAAAAAGTTTTTTGGGGAAATTTGGATAAAAATCGGTTGATTTGCTCTCTCCATAAACCGAATTCTTCAGAAAATAACGCAGGTAAGTTTAAAGATCGTTTTGTGCTTTATGAAAAATGTTGTTTCATTTCCTGTGTGGTTAATTATAGAAAAACGAATCCTGATTGTCAACTCTTTAAACTGGATTTTTTTTGAATTCCCCAACAAAAGAAGAGACCTTTTCCACCAGATCTTCTCTTTCGCTGTTCTCTTCAATAAGCCTGACAACAGCACTTCCCACAACTATCCCATCGGCATATTCGGCAACTTCTCCGCCCTGTTCCGGTGTGGATATGCCAAAACCGACACTGACCGGAAGGTTTGTTACCTTTCTTATCCTTTCTATATCCTTTCTGACATCGCTAATTTCCGGTTTTTTCGTTCCCGTCACACCCATAATTGAAACATAATAGATAAACCCGGTCGCTCTTTCCGATATTTTCTTGATTCGATAATCATCGGTTGTTGGCGTTATCAAAGAGATAAAATCAATTCCGGATTTATCAGTATATTTCCTCAATTCGTCTGACTCTTCCGGGGGAAGATCAACCACCAGGATTCCATCCACCCCGGCCTCTTTCGCCCTGATGGCAAATTTTTCATTTCCGTAAATAAAAATGGGATTGTAATAGCCGAACAGGACGACGGGAATCTCAGAGACTCTTCGCACCTCTTCGATCATATCGAGGATATCAGAAAGCGTTGTCCCCCCTTTCAATGCCCTCTGGGAAGCGGCCTGAATAATCGGCCCATCTGCTGTCGGATCTGAAAAGGGGACTCCAATCTCTACTACATCTACTCCGGCTTTATCGAGACCGAGAATCATTTCATACGTTTTTCCCAGACTTGGATCCCCCGCAGTCAGGTAAATGATCAGAGCCTTTTCACCTCTTCCCTTCAAATCATCAAACCTTTTTTCTATACGTCCCATTATTGTCCTTCTCCTCTTCTTCGATAAGTTCGCAAAAATCTCCAGGTACAAGGCACACAAATTCTGAGGCCTACCCCTGTGAAAACAGGGGTGGATTTTTTACAAATCCGTCATTCTCTCGGAAATGATTCCCGTATCTTTATCGCCCCTCCCGGAGAGGTTGACCACGATGATCTTATCCTTTGCAAGGGTTGGAGCCATCTTTATAGCATACGCTATAGCATGAGCACTTTCCATGGCAGGAATGATCCCCTCGCATTTTGTCAGGAAAACGACGGCATTAAATGCCTCATCATCGTCTATCGCCACATATTGAGCTCTTCCCGTCTCGTGAAAATAGCCGTGTTCGGGACCCACGCCGGGATAGTCAAGGCCGGCAGCGACGGAAAAGGCATCCTTGACCTGCCCGCCTTCATCCTGGAGTATATACGTTTTGTTTCCGTGAAGCACACCGATACTTCCAGCCGAGATACTCGCTGCATGCATCCCTGTCTTTATCCCCTGTCCTGCGGCCTCCACTCCGATCATCGCCACATCAGCATCATCCCTAAAGGGATAGAAAAGACCCATGGAATTGCTCCCACCCCCCACACAGGCGATAAGGACATTGGGCAGTCTTCCCTCTTTTTCCATTATTTGTTTTTTGGTCTCTTCTCCGATGACGCATTGGAAATCCCTTACCATTACAGGATACGGGTGGGGGCCCGCCGTGGATCCGATAACATAAAATGTATCCCTTACCCGTGAAACCCAGTGACGCATTGCTTCATTCATGGCATCCTTCAGTGTTCCGGTGCCTGAGGTCACAGGTACCACCTCCGCCCCCAATATCTTCATCCGAAAGACATTCTGGGATTGTCTCCGTATATCCTCTTCACCCATGAACACCTGGCATTCCATTCCAAACAGCGCTGCAACCGTGGCTGTTGCCACACCATGCTGGCCGGCACCTGTCTCCGCTATAACTCTTTTTTTACCCATCCTTCTGGCAAGAAGTGCCTGTCCAAGGGTATTGTTAATCTTGTGGGAACCGGTATGATTGAGATCTTCCCGCTTCAGATATATCTTTGCACCCCCCAGCTTCTCGGTAAAATGCCTGGCATAGTACAAAGGGGTTTCCCTCCCCGAATATTCACGCAAATAGAATGATAACTCATCCCTGAATGTTTGATCGTATTTCGTCTCATTGTAGACATTTTCCAGCTCAATAAGGGCAGGCATTAGTGTCTCGGCGGCATATCGCCCGCCGAAGATTCCAAAATGTCCGTTTTTATCGGGTAAATTTTGTTGCATGTTGTCACCTTCCATTTTCATTTTTGATGTATTCGTAAAAAGTCCATTTTCTTCGCTCAGAACCATTTTGTGGATGCTGTTATTGCCCGGCTAAAAATCTAAAACTCGCGCTTGCGCACTTCAAACAGTTAGATTTTCTTAACGCCGGTCACCACCAACATCTTTTTCCCAAAATGCTTGAATTCGCTCCGAAAAAACTTTTTACGAACTTGTCATTTTTGACTCCTGACTACTTTTTAAAGACAGTATGCTTCGTCATACTCCCCGTTTTTTTCACAATCTCAATGATTTTTCTCACCTTTTCAGGATCTTTCTTCCCCGGTGACAGTTCAACTCCGCTATTTATATCCACGGCATCAGGCGAGACTACTCTTAGCGCGTCCTCAATATTGCCCAGATTCAGCCCGCCGGAGAGAATGAGAGGACAGTGCTCTTTGACCGCCACGGCAAGATCCCAGTCTGATTTTTTACCCGTACCCCCGTAAAGTTCCGGATGGCTGGTATCGATCAGGATGGCGCTCACCGGATAGTCGGAAAAATGTGATGCTTGCTTTGATATCGCCTTTATCAATCTCGATTTAGGGAATTCCCGGCAGTACTGCGGTGATTCATCTCCATGAAGCTGGATAAAGTCAAGACCGCAAAATTCCATTATTTCCTTTATCACTTTAGCCTCATGATTGACGAATACCCCCACCTTGCATACATCACGAGGCAGTTTGTCTATAATTTTTCTTGCCGCCTCCGGCAGGATATATCTCGGACTTTTCTGGTAAAAAATAAACCCGAGGGCATCCGCACCGCACTGCGCCGCATTCATTGCATCGGCTGCGTTTGTCATCCCGCAGATCTTTATCTCAGTCACTGTTTAGCTCCCAAAAGTTCCTTCAGCTTCCGGCCGATATCATCCGCCCTCATAAGGGTCTCACCAACCAGGAAAGAATGAATACCCGCCTTCATTAAAATATCGATGTCTTCCCTTGTGTTGATACCGCTTTCACTGACGATAATCCTCTCTTCCGGGATACTGGATGCCAGGTTCAGGCTGGTCATCAAATCAGTTGAAAATGTCTCCAGGTTTCTATTGTTAATGCCTATGATATCGGCCCCGACGGCAATGGCTCTTTCCAGCTCTTCCCTGGTATGTACTTCAACAAGGGAATCAAGGCCGAGTTGTGCTGCAATCCGGATATATTCCGTCAACTGTTCATCTCTCAGCAGTCTCACAATGAGAAGGATAGCATCACCGCCCAGGACTCTTGTTTCCCAAATTTGATAGGAATCAATTATAAAATCCTTTCTTAGGAGGGGAACGTCAACGATTTTCTTGATGGCCGAAAGATACGCCTTATCACCCTCGAAAAACTTCCTGTCTGTAAGAACCGATATGGCAGCCGCTTTGTTTTCTTCATAGATCAATGCAATTTTAAGGGGATCGAAATCCTCTCTCAACCTCCCCCTGGATGGTGAGCTTCTCTTGACCTCGGCAATTATGGAACATTCGTTAAGGCTTAAAGCCTTCCTGAAATCCCTTGCAGGTGGAATATTACAGACGATCTTTTGTAACTCGGAAACCGGCTCTGAATATTTCAGATGAGCTACTTCTTCCTTTTTAGCAGCAACGATCTTATCTAAAATCATATTACGTACCCTAACCCCAAAAGTGCCTAAAGTTTGAAGTGCCTAAAGTGAGCTAAAGTTAATGTACACGTCTTCGGCGCGGTTAAATTAGAAACAGGCTGCGCTGAAAGCGCATTTTTTAACTTTAGGCACTTTAGTTCACTTTAGCTCACTTTACACTTTTGTTGGGTTTCGTACCTCAACCCAACCTACAACTAAACCAACCAACTAACTATTACTTAACTCAACCAGGGCCTGCAGCTTCTTTACGGCAGCTCCACTATCTATACAATCTGCGGCAATATCAATCCCTTCCCTGATATTTTCCGCCTTTCCTCCTGCCATGATTGCGAGCGCTGCGTTAAGAAGAACGATCCTTCGGCAGACCCCTTCTTTCCCCGTCAGAACACCTTTCGTAATCTCTGCATTGACCAATGCATCCCCTCCTATAAGCTCCTGTCCATCGGATATTTCACCAAAAAAATCTGTCGGATTGATATTGTAGGTTGTAATCAGTCCGTCATTTAATTCTGAAACCCTCGTCTCTCCGACGACGGTGGCCTCATCAAGACCGTCTGATCCGTGAACTATAAAAGCTCTTTTTGCGCCCAGATTTTTCAGGACACCGGCAAACATCTCCGTCAATCTTGGGTCGTAAACTCCTATAAGCTGAGAGGTTGCTCCCGCGGGATTCGTAAGTGGTCCTAACATGTTGAATATCGTCCTGATGCCGATTTCCCTCCTCGGGCCTATGGCATATTTCATGGCACCATGAAGCCTGGGGGCAAAGAGAAAGCCAATTCCTATCTGCTGAATGCATTCTTCCACTATCTCCTGCCCGGCATCAATGTTTACACCGACGGCCTCCAGGACATCGGCGCTTCCACAACTGCTTGACACGGCACGGTTCCCATGTTTGGCCACCGTCAAACCGGCCGCTGCTACAACAAAGGCCGCAGTTGTAGAAATATTGAATGTGTTCATGCCATCGCCACCGGTACCACAGGTGTCAACTATGACCGACGAAAGGGCATTGATTCTTGTGGCCTTGCGCCTCATGATACGGGCTGCACCGGTTACCTCATCAACAGTCTCCCCCTTGACTCTCAGTGCCGTTATGAAAGCTCCAATCTGGGCGGGGGTAGCTTCCCCTTCCATAATAATATTCATAACTTCCATCATCTCGGACTCGCTCAGATCAATACCGCCGACAATCTTTCCAATCGCTTTCTTAACCATCACTTAACTCCTTTTCCTTAACAGGGACAGCGCCCTTAATTTATCAATCCTAAAAAATTCTTAATTATTCGTTTCCCGTTTGGTGTAAGTACCGACTCAGGATGAAACTGTATCCCTTCTACCGGATATTCACGATGCCTTACACCCATGATCTCCCCTTCTTCCGTCCGGGCGCTTATTTCCAGACAGGACGGAAGTGAATCCCTTTTCAGTATTAGAGAATGATAACGGCCCGCAACAAAGGGATTTGGGAGTCCATCAAAGACCGTTCGTCCGTCGTTGATTATATCAGATGTCTTTCCGTGCATTATCCTGTCGGCCCTTACCACATCGGCGCCAAAGGCAAATCCTATTGCCTGATGCCCCAAACAAACCCCCAAAACAGGAATTGTTTTGTAAAAGTGCCTGATTACATCGACCGAGATCCCTGCCTCCCTGGGAGTACAGGGACCCGGCGACAGTATTATGGCGTTCATACCTAATCCCTTTATTTCTTCGATTGATATCGCATCATTCCGGTAGACCACGACATCCTCACCCATCTGACCTACATACTGCACTAGGTTGTAGGTAAATGAATCGTAATTATCGATCACCAAAATCATCTTTTCCTCCCTTATGAAAGCTTCCTTATTTTCGGAACACCATGCCTAATCAATATCATCCATTATTTCAAATCCCGAGGCTGCGATTCTTATAGCCTTAATCATTCCTTCTGCCTTATTAATAGTTTCCTGATACTCGGCTTCCGGAACGGAATCCGCTACAATTCCCGCACCCACCTGGACAAAAGTCTTTCCGTCGTGAACCATGATAGTCCTTATGGTAATGCAAAAATCCATGTTCCCCGTATAGCTGAAATAACCGACAGCCCCGCCGTACGGACCCCTTACGGAAGGCTCCAGTTCATCAATAATCTCCATTGCCCTGATCTTCGGCGCACCGGTGAGTGTACCCGCAGGAAAGGTTGCCTCCAGAACATCAAAGCAGTCTTTATCTTCGGATAATTGGGCCTGGATATTGGAGACAAGATGCATAACATGGGAATACCTCTCTACTACCATAAGCTGATTGACCTGAACGCTCCCTATTTGGGCAATTCTTCCCAGATCGTTTCTTCCCAGATCGACCAGCATGATATGCTCCGCTCTCTCCTTGGGATCGTTCAGAAGTTCGTCTGCAAGTTTTCTGTCCTCCTTTTCGCTACTGCCTCTTCTCCTCGTTCCGGCGATGGGCCTCAATTCCGCTGACTTCTCTTCAAGACGAACCATCACTTCAGGAGAAGAACCTATGAGGATGAGGTCTTCAAGTTTCAGAAAAAAGAGATATGGCGAAGGATTAACGTAACGAAGTGCCCGGTATAAATCGATGGGGGCAATACGATTTTCCATTTGAAATCGCTGTGAGAGAACAATCTGAATCGCATCGCCTGAAACAATATACTCCTTGGCCCTCCTGACGACCGTTTTATAAGCTTCCGGCGTCATGTTGGATTGAAGATGAAAGGTTTCACCCCCTTTGTGAAATGTTTCTCTCCCTTCCATTGGGGCATTCAGCATCTCTATCAAGGTATCTATTTTTCGGATAGCCTCTTTGTAAACATCCTTCAGATCATCTCTGCCTTCGGTGAAGGCACATGCCACAACCTTTATAGTATGTTTGACATTGTCAAAGATAATCAGTGTGTCGGTAATGAGAAAGATGGCTTCGTCCGTTCTTAGATCATCTACGGCCTCTGCCGGCAGTTTTTCAAAATAGCGCACCATCTCATAGCCGAGAAAACCCACGGCCCCGCCGTAAAACCGTGGAAGACCATCAACATGAACGGGACGGTATCTTCCCATCAAATCCTTTAGAAACTTGAGGGGTCTTCCCTCATGCTTGTGAAAACGGTTCTCTCCATTTTCCCGGATAACAACATCTTCTTTCCTGACACTAAAAATAACATCCGGATCCGACCCCAGGAATGTGTATCTCCCCCATTTTTCACCCCCTTCCACACTCTCCAGAAGGAAGGCATATGTCTTTGAACTTAATTTCAACAGCGCCGACACAGGGGTCTCCATGTCAGCCATGATTTCCCTGTAAACGGGGATCAGATTTCCCTCATTTGTCAGTTTTTTGAATCCTTCAAATTGTGGATAGTACATAATTGAAAAATCCTCTTCGAACGTGAAGCTCCCCGCCCACAGGGCGGGGCTTCCCGGTAAGGAATATGTTTGTTTTATATTGCGCCCCTTACCCCCCTACAAGGCGGGGCTTGCGGGTGCGCTCCCGGTCAAAGTATGGGTCTGTCGAACAAAAAAAGGGCCGTTAATAATTACGGCCCCTTTCCTTAAAACAAAAAAGCCGTGGAGTGTGCTGAAGAGCTCTTCCACGGCTAACTTTCTTTGTCAGTATTTATTTTACACTTGAAGCGGTGGACGAACCTCTGTCTTTGTATACCACCACCAGTTATTTCCCAATAACAGACTTCTTCTCATAATCTGACGTCCTCAAAAGTTAAATTCAGGAGTTTTATACCAGCGTTTTATACCCGTGTCAATATTTTTTTGCTGCTCTGTAATCCTTGACATTGCTCAATTTTTCTGTGATAAGCGAAAGACATTTGAATCCTGCTGGAATAGTGTTTTAAAAGTAGGTCACACTTTTTTGTAAACTGTTAATTCCAGATTTTGCTATGTCAGACACCGGAAAAAAATCGATTCTCTGCCCCAATTGCAGGAAACTTATCAGCTCGGATGAAGCTTCCTGTCCCTACTGCGGAATAAACAGACCTGGTTCCCTGCTGAAAAGAATCTCCTTCAAGAAACCGAAGGATGTTATCAAGGTTATTATTTACTGTAATATTGCCATCTTCATTTTTTCCCTTATATTAACTCCCCTCAACCTCGGTTCTCCGGCAAATCCACTGACGTTTTTATCCCCTTCCAACAACAGCCTGCTCCTTTTAGGCGCTACGGGCACCATTCCAATCGAAAGGTTCGGCCGCTGGTGGACACTTCTATCGGCTTCTTTTATCCATGGCGGCATACTTCACATCTTCTTTAATATGTTCGCTTTGTGGCAGCTGGGACCTTTCGTACTCCAGGAATACGGGTTCAACCGCTTTGCAATTATCTACCTGCTCAGCGGGATTCTCGGGTTTTACATGTCCTACCTGGCCGGCGTCCTCCTCACCATAGGAGCATCCGCCAGCATCTGCGGACTGATCGGTGCTATCCTATATTACGGTAAAAGCCGTGGAGGACTTTACGGAGAGACGATCTATAGACAGGCCATGGGATGGGTAATAGGTCTGGTACTCTTCGGCCTTATGGTTCCGGGAATCAATAACTGGGCTCATGGAGGAGGACTTGTCGCGGGTATGCTGATCGGTCTGATCTTAGGATACAATGAGAGAAAAAGCGAAAACTTTTTTCATCGAATCGTGGCAAGCGGTTTTATTTTACTGACCATTATCGTCCTGCTCTTTGCTATCGTGCAAGCCATTTACTATCGATTCTCTGTCTGATTACCAACTCTTCGTAAAATAAGCATGGTTATCTAAAACATTGAAGCTCCCCGCAACAAGTTGCGGGGAATCTCCGACTGTTTAGTAAGATAGAAATTATTTTCTGCCAGAAAATAATTTCGTTAACGCATTTATCCCCTTTAGTGGGACTTATCCCGTTTATCGGGGTAAGGAAAATAGTTGTTTTTATTCGCTCGCTAACCCCGCCGCAAGCAGCGGGGAATGCGCTCGCTGTTCAGTTCAACTCTGATCTATCCCGACGGCTTTGGGGATTGTCGTCTGCCAGCCAGTTTCTGGCTCAGATAGATGCTGCCAAAGATCAGAAATCCCACAATCCTGAAAGTTGTATTTGGCCATAGCAACCCCAGTGAGGCAAGACCTACCAAACTCCTTTCCCAGAAGAACAACCCGCGTAGACAGTACCCTTCCATGGCAACCGTGAAGGCTAAGAGCCCCAGGGTGGCACTAACCGCGGTTATGAGCACCTCGTAGACGGGTCCTTCAAAAAGGATAGGGGTGTAGGCGAAAAGGAAAGGAATGATGTAAAGTCCCTTGGCCAGCTTCCAGGCGGCTAAGCCGGTCTGCATGGGATTTGATCCTGCAATCCCCGCAGCGGAATAGGCTGCCAGGCAAACCGGGGGGGTGACGTTAGCATCCTGGCTATACCAGAAGATGATCATATGGGCGGCCAGTAAAGAGATCCCCATCTGTTGTAATGCCGGACCGGCCAGCACGGCCAGAAAGATATAGGAAGCAGTTACCGGCAGTCCCATTCCAAGGACGAGTGAGGCCAGCATCACCAGTATGATGGCCAAGAATAGGTGGCCTCCGGAAAGATCGATGATCATTCCTGAGAAGGTAACCCCTACACCGGTGATCCCCACGATTCCAATGATGGTCCCTGCGCAGATAAGGATGGCTGCAGTGGAAACGCTGTTTCTCGCCCCTAAATAGAGGGCATCCAGGATATCCCTCAACGTCATGCGGGTCTCCTTACGAAACCAGCTCACTACCACGATAGCAAAGATCCCTATACAAGCGGCATATGTGGGAGTAAACCCCCTGACCAGTAGCAGGAGCAACAATACAACCGGAATAAGGAAAATGGAGCCTTCTCTCAAAACCTTTTTCAGGTCGGGTATCTCCTCTTTGCTCATGGGTTTCATTCCCAGTTTAAGGGCCTCAATATGGACAAAAAACCCCACGGAGAGAAAATACATAATCGCCGGAATGGTGGCCACGGCGATGATATGCAGATAGGGGATTCCGGTCCACTGTGACATAATGAAGGCGCCGGCCCCCATAATGGGTGGCATTAACTGTCCCCCGGTGGATGCTGCCGCCTCCACACCTGCAGCAAAATGAGGCCGGTATCCTGTCCTCTTCATCAGGGGGATGGTAAACGAGCCGGTGGCCACGGTATTGGCTACCGCACTCCCCGAAATCGATCCCATAAAGCCGCTGGCGATCACAGCGATCTTGGCGGGACCACCAACCATACGGCCGGTCAGAGCCTGGGCCAACTTGATGATGAAATCTCCAGCCCCGGACTTCAACAAAAATGCGCCGAAGAGGATAAACAGGTATACATAGGTAGAGGAGACGGTACAGACTATACCGAACATTCCCTCATCGGTCAGGTACATGCGATAAAGCAGCCTTCCCAGAGCTACCCCGCGATAGTGAAAGGCGCCGGGAATCAATTTACCGAGAAAGAGCGCATAAGCGAAGAAGACAATAGAGAGGACGGGAATAATCCATCCAGCAGCTCTCTGGGTACCAATTAGGAGAATTATAATGGCGATAGCTGCAAAGATGTAGTCTCGCATGATGGGGATAGAGGCCCTATCCAGGTGGAGCTCCTCTTCAAAGAAAAGGATATATAAGACCACAGCCGTTGCCAGCAAAATGAAGAAAAGATCAATGCCGAAACCCTTCTGAGGTTTCTTTTTGAACATGGGATAGAAAAAGAAGGCCAAAACCATGATGAATCCGAGGTGAACCGCGTTGCGATATATCGCCGGCATCACCCCGATGGTGTTCACCCAGATATGAAAGAGAGAAGCAGCAATCCCTATAATATAAACAACCGATTGCCACCTTCCGGAAAGCTCCCGGAAGGAGGTGGTAACCTCACCCCTATCCTCCAGCCCCTCGATCTCCTCTTTCTTCCTTTTTCCAGTCAACAGGACCTCCTCGGGTAATAGGAAAAAAGTGGGTCATAGCCGATGGCCATAACCCACTTTAACCTCCTAACGTGCCTCAGGTGGGATCAGGTTCCCGGGGATCTTTACCCCCTTCTCTTTATAGTATTTGTAGGCTCCTGGATGCAGCGGAGCGGGGAGTCCACTGAGAGCATTTTCTAATGTTATGAATCCCCCCATTTTGTGGACGGCCTTCATATAATCGGGGTTTTCAAAAAGAGTTTTGGTGAGGAGATAGATCACCTCCGTATCTACGTCAGCTCTTACCCCGAGGAAATTAGGCTGAGCAATGGTGCGCACTTCCTTGGTCTGTCCCGGATAGGTATTAGCCGGAATTATGTAGCGGTAACCGGGATAAGCGGTCTTTGCATTGATACTATTCAGCTGCTTGTCGGTAAACTCCAAGACCACGACCTCCATCCCTGGCGTGGCGGAGACATCGGTGACGGCGGCCACCGGAGGGCCGGCACATAGGTTGGCCCCACTAATTCTCCTGTCTTTCATAGCCTTGGCTGACTCAAAATATCCCAGATACTCGGCTTCGATATCCGTCCTCTTCATCCCGAGTCCTTCCATAATGGTCAGTCCGGACCTCTCTGTGCCGCTTCCGGCTCTGCCTATGGAGAACCTGAGCCCTTTGATGTCGGATGCGGTACCCTCCTTTACCTTATTCTTCACGATTACAAAATGTTCCACATTGGGCCAGAGCATGGTGATGGTGCGTAACTCCTTGTCGGGTTTCCCCTTGTACATCCCGATGCCGTTCCATGCCATTTTGCCAAAGAGCCCCTGCAGTATAACAAGCTCCACCTCCTTGCCCTTGAGCATGTTGATATTCTCGCCTGACCCAGCGGATGTAATTGCCTGAACTTGAATACCATGTTTGTCAGCCAACCTGATAGACCACAGGGAGGCCATACCAACGCCAATAGGGTAGTAGGTCCCCCCGGTAGTAGCCGTAGCGATGATCAAGGAGGTTAGTTTCTTTTTCGCGGCTTGTGCCTCTACCCCGGTGAAGGTCATCATAAACACAAAAACCCCCACGACTGTCAATGCTAAAAACACCCTTCCTTTTTTGGAAAACATCTAAAATCCCTCCTTTCCCGACTTCTTTTGGGTTAAATGGTTTTTAACCTCTACGAATGAACAAACGAAATAATTCCCCTTACCACCTCCTTCCAAAAAAGTTGTCTTGTTTCAACACATTAATTATACAAAGATATTACGAGACCACTAAAACAGTGTCAAGCAAATTTTCTTTTTATTGCTTTACCTCAATTGCAGGGTGAACGGCGTACTAACTCAGTGGAACTATCTATGGGCTTCAGCACATGAACATACGCTATCTTTTTCCTGAAATAGTTAGAATGGCTTACAAAAAACTTTTTACGAAGCCATTAATTTTAATTTTAGCTTCTTGATAGGAGTAAACTATCAAGCCTTTAATTCCGGATTTTCTATGACTGTTTGGTTTAATTTTTTGTTAACTTTGTCTCTTTCTTTTTCTGCTTTGCCAGCGCCTTCAATGCTTTTTTATCCTGCTTCGCCTGTTGTTCGGCCTGCTCAGGAAACATCTCTTCCGTAATTTTCGGGAGATCTTTCTCGCCGGTGATCTCTATCTTCTCTCCCGGTCCTTCAGCCCTGGAGGGGACTCCCTTTTCCCCCGCCTTTAACCTTTCCATCATATGTTTGGCGAATGTTTTCCCGAACTGTCCGATGAAACCGGCTATCAGTACAATTAAAACCCATTTCATGATCCGCCAAATATCAATTCCATCCGTCATAATTGCAAAAATCTCTCCTCTATAATATCAACCACTCCTGATATATCATTAATGTCGAGGCATGGAACACCGATATCTAATCTTTGATTGCTGACTACGGCGATGAGGTTATCATCATTTGTACATAACAGTCCCTGCTTCATCTCCGTACGGTTGACTTCAATCTTGGGATATGGATTTCCCTTATAACCCTCAACCAAAATAACATCCACATCTTTAATGTATCTATTTTTAAGCTCGGCAATACTATAATCTTTCTCTACATCTTCAATAAGAGCCACTCTCCGTGGTGATGCTATTACCGTAGTACGTGCACCTGCTCTTTTATGGCGCCAGCTGTCTTTCCCCTCGTGGTCTATGTCAAACCCGTGGATATTATGCTTGATGGTAGCCACCCGATAACCCCTCCTGTTTAATTCCGGGATCACTTTTTCTATCAGTGTGGTCTTGCCGGAATCCGATTTGCCCACAATTGACACGACGGGAATCATATTTTCCTCCATATTGTTGCCTTAAAACCTAACACATCTAATCTTGATGCATTCGTAAAAAGTCATAAACTGCACCATTTGTCATGCTGAACTTGTTTCAGCATCTAATTATTTCAGTAAGTTAGAGACCCTGAAATAAATTCAGGGTGACAAAAAAAGACTTTTTACGAGACTGTCAAACTTTGTCCAGCAGGATATTGACAAACCTCAGATAAGGCCGCAAAGCAGCTGTTCCTCCACCTTCAGAAATAATCTGCATAATCTTTTCTGTGTTGAGCATTGCAGAGCCTCCTAAATGGTTTACCTGCGTCCCTTCAAAAATTTCACCACACATTGGCGTGGAAGGACCCAGCACCGCAACATGCCGGGGACTCCCCAGGCTGTTCAACACCTCCTCCATGGTATCATTCAATAGTGCGGTAGCGGTAATAATCGCAACTGTACACTCTTCGAGTATTCTTGCTCTTTCCTTCTGGCCGAAAACCTCCATTAGAACCGGATTCCTCTCAATAATGGAAAGTGATGCCCCGGTTTCCTTTATCCGTTGCACCAGAGGACGAAAAAGGCCTACCATGGCGACCCTGTCTTCTGCTCCGAGATTGATCAATTCGAGTGTGTTCTTATCCTCTTCAGTCGGCTCCGGATGAATTATGGCATTCGCCGTAGCCAGTCCCAGTGCTTTTTCAAGGGGGTTCCTGCCATCGACGAGACGCCTCAAAAAATCAGAAGCCTTTGAACCAACAAGTTTGCCTGCCTCATCAATAACCGAACAGCCCGGGGTTAATTCGTGATTCAGCACCGCAGCCAGACCCATCCGGTTTTCTTCCAGTTTCACACCCAGATAGCTGAGACCGACTCTGACCTCCTTTACCAGAAGATCTCCCCCTCTTCCGGAAAGATATTCATAAAAACGGTTTGATATTTCACCTATCGGTATCATTTCTTTTTACTCTCTCTCCCAAAAAGATTATTACACGAAAAATCCCTTTTTGAAAAGCTTTCTAATCGTATATTTATCACCTCATCTTGATGGAAAGCAGGATCAATCGTTAAGAAATACCAGCACTATGTTGGGCTGTTTATTAAACCTGCAACGGCCTCAAAATTCATCCTGGACAGATTTCATAACACCTTAATTCTAAAATAAAATTCAAGCATTAAAAGCATGGTCTGTTAAATCAGACACATTTACAAAATAATCTTGACATTGCTCGAATTTCTTGTTATTAGCGGAGCTCAGTTTAATGCTGATAATTGGGTACAAGTTTTTAGAAAGCGCTTTATCGTTATTTTTATTTTTTAGTGAAGTTATAATGGGAATCCCTTTCCGGTCAGGCAAGGGGATTTCCGGGTTGTATCGGTATAAAAAAGTCACGTTATCAGGAGGTTGGAAATGTTTGGAGAAGCGTTAAAGGTTTTTGCTGTGGGATTTAGCGGTGTTTTTCTCTGCCTTATAATATTAATGTTATCAGTTATGCTCTTTGGGAAAATCGCTGCTACGTTTACGAAAAAAGAGAAGAAGGAAAGTTAACCAAAGACATTCCATCTTCCGTAAGGTAATAAGGAGGTAAAATAATAGATATGGATTTCAGTTTATTTCTAAAGGTTTTTCAAAGCACAGGGTTTATGAGCATAACCTTCGGAAACGTTATAATGTGGATAATAGCTTTTACTTTTATCTATCTTGCTATAACTAAGAATTACGAACCTTTGCTTCTGGTACCCATAGGTTTTGGAATATTCGTTGTAAACCTTCCCCTGGTAAATGTTATGGAAGAAGGTGTAGGCCTTCTCTGGGTTTTTTATCATTTCACTATCGATAAATGGGATTTGTTGCCGCCGATTATCTTTATGGGTATCGGAGCCTTGACCGATTTCGGGCCGGTTTTAGCCAATCCGAAGACCCTTCTCCTCGGCGCGGCGGCACAATTCGGTGTTTATATCGCTTTCTTTATTGCTCTCATGTTAGGATTTAATCTCCAGGAAGCCGCCTCAATAGGAATCATCGGAGGGGCCGACGGTCCTACAACGATATTCTTAACGGCGCAGCTTGCTCCACATCTCTTAGGCGCGACAGCATTGGCAGCCTATTCATACATGGCGATGGTACCGATTATCCAGCCGCCGATAATGAATCTTATGACGACCCAGGCGGAGCGCAAAATCAAGATGAAACAGTCTCGGCCGGTCGGTAAGCTTGAAAGGATTTGCTTCCCGTTGGTGGCGACAGGAGTCATCTGCTTACTTATCCCCGAATCGGCACCGCTGATGGCAATGCTGATGCTGGGAAATCTGTTCAAAGAATGCGGTGTGGTGGAACGTCTCTCCAAAACGGCATCAAATGAGCTGATAAATATTGTAACGATATTCTTAGGTCTCTGTGTTGGCGCCGCTATGCCGGCTTCGCTCTTTTTGAGACCGCAATCGCTTTTCATATTCTGCCTTGGACTGGTCGCCTTCGCTTTCAGCACAGTCGGAGGTCTTGCGCTGGCCAAAATTTTCAACCTTTTCCTGAAAGAGAAGATAAATCCTCTGATCGGCTCGGCCGGTGTGTCGGCGGTTCCCATGGCTGCGCGTGTCTCGCAGGTTGTGGCGTCAAAAAATGACAAGCGTAATTTTATTCTTATGCACGCGATGGGACCCAATGTGGCCGGCGTGATTGGTACAGTATCAGCAGCAGGACTATTTCTGACGTTATTAAAGTAACAGGAATTAATCCCCGTTCGTGTTTAAGTATATGGGGTAATTCGATAAAAAACTTAAAAGGAGGAATGCAAATGAGTGAAGAAATACTCGCTCCAATGCCGGGAAACATTTGGCAGATTCTTGTGAAACCTGGTCAGGAAGTAAAGGAAGATGATGAACTTCTGGTACTCGAGGCGATGAAAATGGAAAACCCCATCTTCTCTCCAATAGACGGTGTAGTAAAAGAAATCAACGTAAAAGAGAAAGATGCTGTGGATGTTGATCAGCTCTTGATGACCATAGAGTAAAGACATCGTATCGGCACAAACGATACACCAAAAGTAGCTTTAGTTTATACTATCGGTAAAAGCCCCTCTAATAGTTATATTAGAGGGGCTTTTGCGTTTTCGAAGGCAGAAAACTGTCCTCGTTCCTTTTTCCCCTGACCTCTTTGCCATTCCTTTCAATGGCAGGCGAGGCACCGCTGTATTGAATCTCCCCGCAACTTGTTGCGGGGAACGAAGTAATTCGAAGAATAATCTCCGACTGTTTAGTAAGTTAGAAAATATTTTCGTTAACGCATTTATCCCCTTTAGTGGAACTTATCCCGTTTATCGGGGTAAGGAAAATGTTTATTTTTTATTCGCTCGCTGTTCAGTTCATCCATGGGAACAGATTTCAAATCTGTTCCCCTAAGCTTGACTTACCATTTATTTACAGATATCATAACGTTCAAAAAATCTAATCTGCCGGTTTGATTGCAAGTATCTTATCCCAGGCTGAAACACTGGCAGATCAGACCTGGCCTTCGGACACAAAATTTCTATGGAAACTTTTGCCTTAGCGGCGATCAGCCTTACAATTTCGATTTCCCTTTTAATCAAAAAAAAACGGAATCCCGTCTACCTGTCCTTTGCCCTTTTATGCTTTGCGCTCTTTTTACAAAAGACAGGGGTTTTTTTCTACGGAATCTTCAATATTGCTTTCTGGAAAGCTATCTACTATCTGGGTTTTCTTTCAATCCCTCCGCTGCTGCTCGCTTTCAGCCGGTTCTTCATCACTCGGCAAATCTTTCCAAAGAGAGTCATAGCATTAACCACATTCGGCAGTTTCTTGATAGGAGGTGCACTGTTTACAACTTTCCACAGATGGCCTCATGTGGCTATCATCCCGTACGTCTACGTTGGCCTCGCCGTGGTTTACTGCTATGCAGCTTTTCTTGCTTCCATTAAAAAAAGGTCATCGGATATAGAAAAAAAACGGATGATTTATTTAGCCATCGCCTGCGCCATGGCAGTAGTGGTAAGTATTTCTGATATATTCCACCTCTATGGGTATGCAATTCCTTCCTTCTCAAACATTGCAATAGCTGCCCTGATATATTTTACTCTGATTATTATTACTTATCCCCATCTTCCGGAATTCTATGAAATTATGGCCAGGGCTCTTATAATTTTCATCCTTACATTGTTCGCAGCCATCGTATGTTACCTCGTCATCGGCCTCTTTGGAGAGGGTTCGGCACTGCCCCCCATTAACATTATCTTTATGACGTCTTTCATAATCGTTATCTTTATTGATCCCGTCAAACTGATACTAAAAAAAATTGCCAGCTTTCTTTTCTTTGACGGCAGGGATGTATTCACATCCCTTTATGCCATCGACGAAAAACTGGAGAATGAAAAATCAGTGCTTCTGGAAGAGATGGCAACCGGCCTTGCCCATGAAATAAGAAATCCTCTCGGTTCCATCAAGGGAGCCGCACAGTACCTGAGATCAGAAGTTGATACCGCTGAGAACCGAAATCTTCTTGATATCATCACGGAAGAGGTGGATCGGCTGAGTAATGTCGTTTCACAATTTCTCAATTATGCCAAGCCCTATACGGTCAATGCAAAAAAGCAAAATATCAACCACATTATAGAAAAAACCATCGCCCTGATCAAGGCAGATAACCTGTCAGAAAAGATAGTCATTAGAGAAAACCTGTCCCCGGATCTGCCGGAAGTAAATGTGGACGGTGAGCAACTGATGCAGGTTTTTCTTAACATTGCATTTAATGGAATTGAGGCAATGCCTGAAGAAGGGACTCTGAGTTTCACTACATCACAGATCGAGAAAGAAGATGCCACCATCATAGAGATCGCTGTCAAGGACACCGGCAGAGGCATAAATAAGGAAGACATGGAAAATGTATTCAAACCCTTTTTCACAACCAAAGAAAAAGGGACTGGGCTCGGCCTCCCGATTTGCCAGAGAATTATCACAAAACATGGTGGTCATATTGAGGTAAAATCAAATCCAGGTAAAGGAACAACATTTTATATAAGAATTAAATCATGACACCGGTCAGCTTTGAATCAAAGAATAGCAAAAGGAGACAACAGAATATCCTGTCACACTTTTTTGCCGATTTCCGATTGCCGGCCAGATAAAATAACCTTGACAGCGATACAGTGCCATAATAGGTTAATAAGTTATGCAAAGAATTTTAGTTGTTGATGACGAATTGAATATGCGGCTGGTCTTGAAAGCCATGCTTGAAAAAGAAAACTATGAGGTTGCTACTGCCTTCAATGGTCTTAAAGCCCTCGATATCCTCGCGACCAGCGAAGTTGCAGTCGTTGTAACCGACCTAAAAATGCCCGGGCTTGACGGCATGGGTCTTCTGGAGAAGGTGGTCCGTGACTACCCCTCCATACCGGTTATTATCATTACCGCTCACGGCACGATAGACACAGCGGTGGACGCCCTGAAAAAAGGGGCATTTGATTACATTACCAAACCCTTTGAACAGGATGACTTCAAGAACGTTATTAACAAGGCATTTAAAACCAGATTATTGAATGAAGATGAATTGGTTTTGAGTCCCGATGAAATAGACAGGTATGAAATTATAGGTTCCAGTAAAAGCATCACGGAAACATTTGATACGATTAAAAAAGTGGCCCCCACGACGACTACAATTCTCATTACAGGAGAAACAGGAACGGGAAAGGAGCTCGTTGCCAACGCAATCCACAGAAACAGCCCCCGTAAAAACGATCCGTTCATTAAAATCAACTGTTCTGCCATCTCAGAAAATCTGATAGAGAGCGAACTTTTCGGTTATGAGAGAGGAGCCTTTACAGGTGCAATTTCAAGGAAGCCGGGGAGATTTGAACTCGCCCACAAGGGAACCCTCTTTCTCGACGAGGTAGGCGACATTCCAAAAGAGATGCAGGTAAAACTCCTCAGAGTAATACAGGATCACGAGTTTGAACGGGTGGGGGGACTCCAGACAATAAAGGTCGATGTAAGGTTGATTACAGCCACAAACAGAAACCTCCTCCAGGACGTAAAGGAAGGAAATTTCAGGGCTGATCTCTATTACAGGCTTAATGTCTTGCCTGTTCACCTCTCGCCTCTGAGAGAAAGACCAGAAGATATCAAACTCTTAACCGATTATTTTACAGAAAAATTCAACACAAAACTTAATCGAAAGATTAAACACATCGATCCACGGGTAAGAGAACTGTTGCTCAATTACAGCTGGCCCGGAAACATCAGGGAACTGGAAAATCTTATTGAAAGACTTGTATTGATGGCCAAAGGGGATAGTATCGTCCTCGAAGACATCCCCGCAGAGTTGAAATCTCAGGACGATACGGCAGCAATTCTCCGGCCTGAAGATCACAAAAAATCTTTTAAAAACATTATTAAAAGCAAGACGGCGGAAATAGAAAAGCAGATGATCATCAAGGTTCTGGAGACGTGTGGCGGTAATATAACAAAGGCGGCTATGTGGCTCGGTCTCAGCAGAAGAGGACTCCATCTTAAAATGGAAAAATATAACCTCCGGAAATAAGGAAAATACCTCTCAGCTCCACTATAAAGAGAAACAAAAATGGATGTTTTATTATTTAAAATTGCTCTTTGTGCTTATTTTGTAAGTACTCTGGGATATATTACATCTCTTCTCTTTAAGAGGGTATTTGTGGCCAGGGTTTCTACATGGATTCTTGTCCTGGCTTTTATTATACACGGTTTTTCTTTTCTTTTCCGGTGCATGGAAACCGGTCACAGTCCATTTATCAATCTGTACGATTCCCTTTCTTTTTTTGCATGGACAATAACCGGCACTTATCTTGCCTTCCAGGTTAAGACAAAAACGAGGGTTCTCGGCGCTTTTGTGTCACCTCTTGCCTTCTTGCTCATGGTGGTGGCATCCGTCCAATTAGGCGGGGAGGTTTCCATATCGTCCATCTTACAGGGACGCCTGGTAATTGTTCACGTAATATTGTCTGTCTCAGGTGAAGCTCTTTTCACCCTTGCGTGTTGTGCCAGTGTTATGTATCTGATTCAGGAAAATTTTATAAAAAATAAAAAGGGTGGCGGGTATAGCAGGCTCCTCCCTTCGCTGCGGGATCTGGACAGGATAAATCACATCTGTCTCCTGTGGGGTTTCCCTATGTTAACAATGGGAATTATTGCCGGATCAATCTGGGCACGGACTGCCTGGGGTAGTCACTGGCAGTGGGACCCAAAACAGATATGGACCATGTTTGCCTGGATATTCTATGCCCTTTTATTACACCAAAGACTTGCCATAGGATGGAAGGGTAAAAAAGTTGCCCTTTTTTCCATTGTTGCTTTCTTGATTTTGCTTTTTTCTTTTGTCGGAGCGAACACGTTTTTTATAACATCACACAGGTTTATGTAAGAATAAATTTCAGGAGCCAAAATTCAGAAGGAAATCGGATATATCATCAATATAATCTTTTTGTTCTGGCTCCTGAATTCTGGATTCTATTTTTGTGCTAATGAACATAATATTGATTGGGATAAATCACAGGACAGCTCCTGTAGAAATAAGGGAGAAGCTTTCCATTAACTGCGAGGACAACGACCGGCCTCTGGTAGAAATAATGAGTGTCCCGCAGATACGTGAGAGTTTGTTTCTTTCCACCTGCAACCGTGTGGAGGTGCTTGCAGGTGTGTCGGATATACATTCTGCCGTAGAAAACTTAAAATCTGTCATTTTTTCTCTCGGTAATTTATCTTCAAAAGAGCTGGAAAAATGCCTTTATATTTATCACAGCGATGATGCGGTAAGACATTTGTTCCGGGTGGCTTCGAGTATTGATTCCATGGTCATGGGAGAACCGCAGATACTGGGACAGGTCAAAGATGCTTATCGCCGCTGTGTAGAACATAACTCGTCAGGAGTTATTCTGAATAAGCTGCTTCACCATGCCTTCCGGGTGGCAAAGAGGGTAAGGACGGAAACCGGTATTTCCAGTAATGCCGTTTCGGTAAGTTTCACAGCAGTAAAGCTGGCAAAAAAGATACTTGGCGATCTCAGGGGGAAAACCATTCTTCTTGTTGGTGCCGGTGAGATGTCAGAACTGGCAGCAAAACATTTGATGAGTAGTGGGGTTTCCAAAATTATTGTGGCCAATAGAACCTATGGGCAGGCTGTGAAGCTGGCGGATGATTTTCACGGAACACCAATAAATTTTGACCTTCTTGAAGAAAAACTCAAAGAAGTGGATATAGTAATCAGTTCTACAGGCGCGCCCGGTTATATTATCGGAAAAGAGATAATCGCCTCCGCATTGCGCAGACGCAATAACAGATTAATGTTCTTGATTGACATAGCAGTACCGAGGGACATCGATCCCGAGGTGAACACAATAGACAATGTTTATCTTTATAATATCGATAACCTCCAGGAAATTGTTGATGAAAACATAAGCATCAGGATGAGAGAGGCCGAAAAAGCCGAGACAATTATAGATGAGGAGGTTCTTAAATTTTCCGGATGGTTCAAGACGCTCGAAGCAGTTCCAACCATCGTTTCTCTCAGAGAAAAAGTGGATGAGATTACTGAGAGTGAACTGCAAAAATCGGCTTCCTGGATGAGGAATTTAGGTGAAGAGGAAAAGGAAAACATAAAAATCCTGATTTCTTCCGTGACAAATAAAATGCTCCATGATCCGATAACAGGTCTTAAGGAGGAAAGTCAAAATGACGGTGCCGCTCCTTACATAGCGGCTATCAGAAGATTATTCAGATTAGATGATGACTGATCTTTCCTTGTCCTAACATTTAAGGAGGAAAGGAGCCTTCAATTTTAGCATCAAACGGAGGTGGCACATTAAGGAAATCATAAGAATAGGAACACGCGGAAGTAATCTGGCGCTGAAACAGGCACACTGGGTGGCCGACAGGCTGAAAAAGAAATACCCCGACATGATTACGGAGATTTCCGTAATCAAAACAAAGGGAGACAGGATGCAAAATATTTCTTTGGCCGGTATCGGGGGAAAGGGTGTTTTTGTCAAGGAGATTGAAGAAGCACTCCTTAAAGGCGACCTTGCGATTGCTGTGCACAGTATGAAGGATGTTCCCACAGAACTTCCGGAAGAGTTGGAAATAGGAGTCGTGACCGAAAGAGAGGATCCCAGAGATGTTCTGATATCACGGGAAAACGTGAAAATAGAGGATCTGCCAACCGGAGCCCGGATAGGTACAGGTTCCCTCAGAAGGGCATTACAACTGCGTAATCTGATGCCGGATGTCAAAATCGTTTCTATCCGGGGCAATCTGGACACGAGAATAAAAAAGCTGAAAACAGATAATCTTGATGGCGTGGTGGTTGCAGCGGCCGGGATGAAACGTATGGGATGGGAAGAGAGTGTCTCCCAATTCATCCCCATCGAAGTAATGGTCCCCTCCCCCGGACAGGGTGCGCTTGGTATAGAACTACGAAAGGATGATGAAGAAATAAGAGACATTGTCTCCTTTCTCAATCACAGCTCATCGTCGATTGAAGTTATGGCCGAAAGGGCTTTTTTAACACAATTGGGGGGAGGATGTCAGGTACCGATAGCGGCTTTCGGTAAAAAACAGGACGATGAATTAATTTTAAGAGGCCTTGTGGGAAGTCTTGATGGAGAGATCATTATAGTGGATGAGATAACAGGAAACAGCGAAGATTGGGAAGAATTAGGAAAGAAGCTGGCCGAGAATATCTGGTCGAGAGGTGGTCGGGAGATACTGGAGGAGATATACGATAGATAAGCGGTCAGCAATCAGTAAGATAAAGAAAGCTATCTTCTGCCTGATTCTTTGTTTTTACTAAAAACTGACGGCTGACTGTTAATCGCCAACAGAAGGAGATTTCAATCCGTGAATAAGATGGGCAAAGTATATATCATCGGTGCCGGACCGGGAGATCCCGGGCTTATGACGGTCAGAGGATTACAATGTCTGCAGGAGGCCAATGTAGTTCTCTATGATTATCTTGTCAGCATTGAACTTCTCAACCATACGGCGGAAAATGCCCGGTTGATCTACGTGGGTAAAAAGGGTGGAAACCATACCATACCCCAGGATAAACTGAATGAACTCCTTGTAAAGGAGGCGAAGAGCGGGAATGTCGTTGCCAGACTTAAAGGGGGAGATCCCTTTATCTTCGGAAGGGGCGGAGAAGAAGCAGAGATGCTCTCAAAGGAAGGAATCCCTTTTGAGGTGGTTCCCGGTGTCACTTCCGCCGTGGCTGTTCCAACCTATGCCGGGATACCTCTGACACACCGTGATTATACATCCACAGTTGCCTTTGTAACCGGTCATGAAGATCCTACAAAGGGTAAAAGCGATATAGCCTGGGAGAGAATCTCCGCCATCGGAACCGTTGTCTTCCTGATGGGTGTCAAGAACTTGAGGCATATCGTGGAAAACCTGGTCGGCAACGGGAGGGATTCAGAAACACCGGCTGCCCTGATAAGGTGGGGAACAACGGCGGATCAGGAAACCCTGACAGGAACTCTTCGAAATATAGTAGAGATAGCGGAAGAAAAAATTTTTTCACCACCGGCGATATTTGTCGTGGGAGAAGTGGTAAAATTGAGAGAGTCCCTGAACTGGTTTGAAAAGAAACCCCTCTTCGGTAAAGGAATCGTTATTACGAGACCCTTTGAACAGGCAGGAGAATTTGCAGATATTTTGCATAGAGCGGGGGCACGGGTTATCTGTTTCCCCACGATAAAGATTGTTCCGCCCGAGAATTTCGATGATCTGGACCGGGCGATAGGAAATATAGAAAAATACCACTGGATTGTATTTACCAGTGTAAACGGGGTTAAGTTTTTCTTCAAGCGCCTTGATGATTTGAATAAGGACATAAGAGGCCTCAAGGGAATCAGAATATGTGCCATCGGACCCGCTACCTCTGCTGCTGTGGAAAATTACGGGATCCGCATCGATATCATCCCCGATGATTATACGTCTGAAGCTGTTCTGGAAAAATTTAAAGAACAGAAAATCAGGGACAAGAACTTTCTTCTGCCGAGGGCGGAAATTGCCAGTGACGTGATTCCGGAGGGCCTTTCAAAGCTCGGTGGAAACGTAGACGTCGCGGTAGCTTACCGGACAGTTAGTTCGGGAAGAGACAAGTCAGAGCTTTATGACTTAATAGGGCAAAATAAGGTTGACGTCATTACCTTCACAAGTCCTTCCACCATGATTAACTTCCTGAATATTATGGGAGAAGACTTCCATCTTAACGAAAATATAAAGACAGCGTGCATAGGACCTGTGACGGCCGCTGCCGCGGAAAAACTCGGTTTCAAGACCGACATCATGCCGGAGACATATACCATTTCCGGCCTTGTAGATGCGCTGATAGAGGATTTTAGACAATGATTGGAATTTCAAAGCTATATTGCGGGGCTGTGGAGCCATCAGATGTCCTTCGTTACGGGAGGGACTCCGGGGAACTTCCTTCGCATCTCCTCCAGTTTTCCAGAGATAAAAAGCCTGTGGTCGTCTGGAATGTAACCAGAAGATGCAACCTTAAATGTATTCACTGCTACTCGAGTTCACAAAATATACAATACAGTGATGAACTCAACATTGACGAGGGCAAAAAATTGATATCGGACCTCGCCTCTTTCGGTTCCCCGGTTGTTCTCTTTTCCGGCGGTGAACCGTTGATGAGAAAGGACCTTTCCGAGCTTATCCGGTTCGCTGTGGATAAGGGTATGCGGGCAGTGATTTCAACAAACGGCACACTGATGACAAAAAACCTGGCAAAGATCTTTGGGGAAATCGGCCTTTCTTATGTTGGCGTGAGCCTCGATGGAATGAAGGAAAAACATGACAGGTTCAGGGGGGTTAGTGGAGCTTTTGATGCCGCCCTGAAAGGAATCAGGCTCTGCCAGGATGAGGGTATAAAGGTGGGAGTTCGCTTTACCATAAGCAGGCAAAATTCCTCCGAAATCCCTTCCATTTTTGACTTCATTGAGGAAAGAGAAATCCCCCGGGCATGTTTTTATCACCTCGTCTATGCGGGACGCGGCTCCGCGTTGATTGATGAAGATCTGTCCCACGATGAAACGAGAAAAGTGGTAGATATTATCATGGACAGGACAAGAGATCTTTTTGATCGTGGAATGGAAAAAGAGATACTCACCGTGGACAACCATGCCGATGGCCCGTATGTATATTTACGTTTACTGAAGGAAGACCCGAAAAGAGCCGCCGAAGTATTTGAGCTTCTCAAGATGAATGAGGGAAACAGTTCCGGAAACGGCATCGGGTGTGTGAGCTGGGATGGTGAGGTCCACGCAGACCAGTTCTGGAGAAATCTGTCCTTCGGTAATGTCAGGAAACGTCCCTTCAGTGAGATATGGCTGGATACATCAAATGAATTGATGGTAAAATTGAAAGACAAAAGACCTCACGTGAAGGGGAGATGCGCAACCTGCCGCTGGCTCGATATCTGCGGGGGCAATTTTCGCGCGAGGGCTGAGGCGGTATCAGGTGACATCTGGTCATCTGACCCGGCCTGTTATCTGACGGATGAAGAAATTTAAGTTTGATGTTTAAACTTTAAACTCAGGAGTGAGATCATGTATTATCCAGCTTACAGGCCAAGGAGATTGAGGAAAAACGCGAGTTTCAGGAGAATGATACGGGAGACAAAATTGTCTGTTGATGACCTTGTTTATCCCCTCTTTGTAACCTCTGGCCGTAATGTCAAGAAACCGATCAACTCCATGCCGGGCAATTTTCAGATGTCTGTTGATCATCTGGTGAAAGAAGTGCAAAAAACGAAGGATCTCGGTATTCCCGCGGTACTCCTTTTCGGCATTCCCGACAAGAAAGATGAAGTCGGTTCAGGCGCATTTGCCGACGATGGGATTATCCAGCGCGCGACAAGGGAAATCAAGGAGAAGGTGCCTGATATCATGGTAATTTGTGACGTATGTCTCTGTGAATATACCAGCCATGGTCATTGCGGCACTATTAAAGACAACGATGTGGACAATGATGCCACCCTGGAAATTCTCGCAGAAACAGCCCTGTCTCAGGCGAAGGCCGGAGCGGATATGGTAGCCCCTTCCGGTATGATGGACGGCGGTGTCGGGATAATCAGGGAGGCCCTCGATGAGGAAGGATATGATGCCCTTCCCATTATGGCCTATTCGGCAAAGTATGCCTCCTGCTTTTACGGACCCTTTCGCGAAGCCGCCGAAGGTGCCCCGCAATTTGGGGACAGGAAATCATACCAGATGGATCCGGCCAATTCCGATGAGGCTATCCGGGAGATAACCCTCGATGTTGAAGAGGGTGCGGATATTATTATGGTAAAACCTGCACTTCCTTATCTCGATATTATCTACAGGGCTAAAGAGGAATTCGATTTACCCATAGCGGCCTACAATGTCAGCGGGGAGTTTGCCATGATCAAGGCTGCTGCCAATCTTGGCTGGCTGGATGAGGAAAAGGCGATGATGGAAGCCCTTACATCAATAAAGAGGGCAGGGGCGGATATTATAATAACCTATTTTGCCCGGGACGCGGCCAATCTAATAGTTTAAAGTTTAAAGTTTCAAGTTTCGAGTTTAAAGTTTGAAGATAGAGGGGCGGGTTTTATCCCTGCCTGATAGGGTTATCAGTAATGGTTTCAAATAAACAAGCTTTAATCTTACCCCATACACTTCGCATGATTGCCTGGGAGGTAACGAGGAGCTGTAACCTCTCCTGTATACACTGCCGGGCTTCATCAGAATACGGCCCCTATGAAGGGGAACTCACCACCGATCAATGTTTTAAACTCGTTGACGACATAGCATCCTTTAGCAAACCGGTGATTATCCTGACCGGTGGTGAACCGCTGATGCGGGAGGATATCTTCGATATCGCCTCTTATGTGGATAAGAAGGGTCTGCGCGTGGTACTGGCCACTAACGGTACACTGGTAACTAACGATATTGCCGTAAAAATGCTTGAATCGGGAATCAAAAGGGTCAGTATCAGCATCGATGGTCTGGATGCGGAAAGTCATGATGCCTTTCGTGGGGTATCCGGCGCCTTTGAGAAGGTGATGGCCGGGATTGCGGCCATGAAAAAAGCCGGATTGGAATTTCAGATCAATACCACTATAACCCGGGTCAATCTATATCAAATTCAGGGGATCCTGAATCTGGCCATCGGGCTGGGTGCCGCCGCTCACCACATCTTTCTCCTTGTACCCACAGGGAGGGGAAGAGAAATGGCTGATCAGGAAATACCACCGCAAGATTATGAAGAAACGTTGAACTGGTTTTATGAACAGAGTTTCACTTGCCCGATTCAGCTCAAAGCTACCTGCGCTCCTCACTACTTTCGCATTTTCCATCAGCGAAGAAAGGAACGACCGGCGGAATCAAGGGAAGAAAGGGATTCATTGAACACCATGACCAGAGGTTGTATGGGGGGCGTTTCGTTCTGTTTTCTTTCCCATACGGGGCAGGTGCAGCCTTGTGGTTTTCTTGAGATTGACTGTGGTCAGCTCAAAGAAAAGAGCTTGGAAGATGTTTGGAATAATTCCCCTGTTTTTACTGATCTGAGGGATTTGAGTAAGTACAAAGGGAAATGCGGCCGCTGCGAGTTTGTAAAGGTGTGCGGCGGTTGCCGTGCCCGCGCCTATGAAGTCACGGGAGACTACCTGGCTGAGGAACCATTTTGTATTTATGAACCAAGGAATAAGGGGCAGTGATCAGTGGTCAGTGTTAAGCGTTTATGGAGTAATCCTAAGTTTATAATTGGGTTCATGACCCGTAGCCTTTAGCCTTAAGCCTCAGATATGGACGAAACAGACAAAAAGATATTGAACATTATCCAAACCGATTTCCCGGTTAATGCAGAGCCCTTCAATGTACTGGCCAAGAGAATCAGCATTGATGAGGATGAAGTCCTGCAACGTGTCAAAAAGCTGAAGGAGACAGGGATCATTCGCAGAATGGGAGCAGTGTTTGACACCCGAAAACTTGGTTTTGCAAGCACTCTTTGTGCCGCTCGGGTCTCAGAGGAGAAGCTGAAAGAATTTGTCGAAATCGTCAATTCTTATCCGGGGGTAACCCATAATTACAGAAGAAACCACGAATACAATGTCTGGTTTACTTTCATGGCTTCTACCGAAGAAGAGATAAAAAAATCGCTGGCGGAAATCAGTGAAAAAACTGGCATTAATGATATACTCAACATGTCTGCCAAACGGAATTTCAAGATTGATGTCAGTTTTGACTTATAAATTTTCTTTTGAAGCTCCCCGCAGCAAGCTACGGGGAATCTCCGACTGTTAAGGAAATTTGTTGATTTTATTCGCTCGCTAACCCCGCTGCAAGCAACGGGGAATGCGCTCGCTGTTCAGTTCAATGAGGAGGGCAAAATGATAAGAGCTTTGATACAGAAAACCAGAAGCTACAGAAGATTTTATCAGGATTTTGTCATCGAACTTGATACACTGAGAGAACTTGTTGATCTTGCGAGACTCTCTGCTTCAGCAGCCAATATGCAACCGCTGAAATATATCCTTTCCTGTGAAATTCACAAGAATGGCCTGATATTTCCACACCTTGAGTGGGCCGGTTATCTGAAAGACTGGTCCGGTCCACAAGAAGGGGAAAGGCCATCCGCATATATCATTATACTCGCAGACACACAGATAAGCCGATCCACCGGCTGTGATCACGGCATTGCTGCCCAGAATATCCTTCTTGGTGCAACGGAGAAGGGTTTAGGGGGCTGTATGATCGCTTCAATCAGGCGGACAAAACTTCGCGAAATCCTCAATTTACCGCCGCACCTCGAAATAATTCTTGTCCTGGCCCTCGGAAAACCAAAGGAAACGGTAGAAATAGAAACAGTCGGACCCGATGGAAACATAAAATACTGGCGTGATAGTGAAGGAAAACACCATGTACCGAAACGATCTTTGGATGATATCATAGTCGGTGAGATGTAATCTTAAACAGAAAAGGGGAAGCCGCTATTGTAGAAAGGAGTTATAATTTATGCTTGCTTCAGAAAACATGGCCTTAATCGTTGTCGACTTTCAGGGCAATCTGGCCCATTCAATGTATGAAAAGCATCAACTCTTCGAAAATGCGCAGAAGCTGATTCAAGGGGCACGTGTCTTTGAAATTCCCATCATTGTAACAGAACAGATTCCCGAAAAACTTGGCCCAACGATACCTGAAATCGATCATTTTCTGCCTGACATTAAATATATAAGCAAGGCCACCTTCAACTGTTGTGATAATAAACGTTTTCTGCATGAACTTGAATCACTAAACAGAAAGCAGATTGTGCTCTCAGGAATCGAAACGCATATCTGTGTCTATCAGACGGCCATGGGTTTGCTCAATATGGGTTATGAAGTTCATATTGTTGCGGATACCGTTTCTTCAAGAACAGTGAGAAATAGGGATATCGGACTGGAGAAGATGAAAGATAGTGGCGCAAGTCTGACAAGCACAGAAATAATGCTGTTTGAATTGCTGAAAACCGCAGAACACGAAAAATTCAGGGAAACCATAAAGATCGTGAAATAAGAAGGCTCACCTCACAAAAAAGGCCTGCTCATATCAAGCAGGCCTTTTCCTTTATAAGTTTATCCTTGTTATTAACCTTCCGTCTTACTTATCGCCGTACTTTCCTCAGGTGATTCAGGCTCTCGAGTGATGTAACGTAAGAAGGATGGTCCAATCAAACCACCTGCCGCAAGCAGGCCAAACGGTTTGAACAGATCCTTCCAGGAGGCACTCTTTACCGGTTTTACCGGAAGTTCATCATATACGTCCACTTTTTCTGTAAGGACGTAGATGACGTGGGTTCCATCTACAAATTTATCCCCGTAGACCGATGCATCTCCCCCTAGTTCCTTAGCCCGCTTGTAAGCCTTTTTCAGCATGTCTGCCTGGTCGCCGAACTGAAGGGCACCGGTGGGACACGCCTTGACACAGGCAGGCAATAAATTGTTCTCCAGCCTGGTCATGCACATGTCACACTTAAAGGCCTTCTCGAGTTTTGCGTCCAGCTTTGGAATCCCGAACGGACATGCATCGACGCATGCTCCACAGCCTATGCAATTTTCACGGCGAACACCTACCGTCCCAAATTTGGTATGGTATAGTGCGTCTGCCGGGCATACCTCTACACACGCGGCATCGGTGCAATGCATACATCCATCTTTTCTGAACAACCATTTAACACCACCGTTACCATCGGATACCTCCTGGAACCTGATAAGAGTCCAGGTATTTGTCTGAAGGTCGGGTGGATTCTGATATGTTCCGGTATTTTTAGTCTGCTTTGCAGGATTTCCATTCCACTGCTTGCAGGCTAATTGACAGCCCCTGCATCCGGTACATTTTGAAAGATCAATGAGCTTAGCTTTAGACATTTATTTCACCCCCTTCTTTTCAACACTTACCATGAAGGCCTTGGACTCCGGTATCATGGTATTAGCATCTCCGATGAATGGCGTAAGCAGATTAGCAGCATCGCCAGAGGTAAAGACCTCAGGTTTCTTATCACCTTTGACATACTTTCTCATGGCGGTCGTTACCCAGCCAAAGTGCCAGGGAATACCGACCTGATGCACAACGTTGCCATTTATTTTAAAGGGTTTGAATCTCTCTGTAACAATGGCAACTGCTTCAACCTCGCCTCTTATCGATTTTACAATGGCACGTTCGCCATTCTTGATACCCTTCAGCTTGCCAAGTTCCTTACTCATTTCGACAAACATTTCGGGCTGCATTTCTGCAAGCCAGGGACACCATCTCGTCATAACACCGGTCTGCCAGTGCTCACTGACCCTGTAAGTGCTACAGACAAAGGGGAATCTCGGATCGCAGGTTGCCCTTGCATCCACATTTGTCCCTGTTCCCTCTTTATCCCATCTCTTGATAGTGGGATTATTCATTTGAGGAGACATGAAATTCTTCTCAACAGGACACTCTAACGGCTCATAATGTTCCGGAAATGGTCCATCAGCAAGTCCCGGTCCAAAAACACTGCCGACACCATGGGGTTTCATGATGAAGGGAGGTCTTCCCGAACCTGGTGCGGGAACACCATCAGGTACATCCCCCTCCCATTTTGTGCCATTCCACTTTATGACAGGGTGCTCTTTATCCCAGGGGTTTCCCTTCATATCAACTGAAGCGCCATTGTAGATGATCCTGCGATTAACAGGCCAGGTCCAGGACCAATCGGAATAGAGGCCTATGCCGGAAGCATCCTTCGGGCCCCTCCTGGCTGCCATATTCCCCTTTTCCGTGTAGGAATTGCAGTACAGCCAGTTTCCGGAAGAGGTCGAGCCGTCATCCTGGAGAAAGGCGAAACTTGGAACCAGCGTACCTTTCTTATAGAGCGTTCCTTTAATCGTTTTGTCTTCCAAGAAGTAGCCATTGATTTCCTTAGCAACCATATGGGTATCCACATGCTTAATCTTTCCGTTTGCTCCCTTAGGACCATAATCCCAGGTCATTTTTATGATAGCTTCTTTGAGAGGCCCACCTTCTTTTTCATACAGCTCTTGGATCTTATAGAAAAGCTCGGTAACAATATCGCTATCCGGCAAGGCAACTCCAGGTGCATTAACCGCTTTGTATCTCCACTGCATCCAGCGGCCGCTGTTGGTAATACTGCCTTCTTTTTCTATTGGGCCGGCACAGGGGAGCATAAATACTTCTGTCTTTATCTTCTTCGGATCCATACCGGGACCCTTCCAGAAGGAACCGGTTTCATTGTCAAAGAGATTGACATTAACCATCCAGTCCACTTTGGTCATGGCCTGTCTTGTCTTGTTAGAACTGGCGCCACTGCAGGCAGGATTCTGTCCCCATGCGAAGAATCCGGTGAATTCTCCTTTATACATCGCATCAAAAAGACTCAACCAGGAGTAATTTTTACCGTCATCCAGTTTGGGAAGGTACCAGTACGCCTGTTCCAGGCTGACATCCTTTCCGTAGAATGCCCGCAGCAGACTCGCCGTGTATTTGGGGTAGTTTTTCCACCAGTTCAGGCTATTCGGCTCTTTTGTTGTAGGCGTATATTTATCATTGTACGCTTTCAATGTAGGAAGAGACGCCTTTGGTGTCTTGAGATACCCGGGGATGATGTGGAAAAGCAAGCAATGGTCAGTGGAACCCTGAACATTGGATTCTCCTCTAAGGGCATTGACACCACCGCCGGCAACTCCCATGTTTCCAAGGAGGAGCTGGATCATGGCCATTGTTCTGATATTCTGGGTTCCCACGGTATGCTGCGTCCATCCCATGGCATACATTATGGTTCCTGCTTTTCCTACCTCGCCTGTTTTGGTATATTCCTTGTAAACCTCAAGAAGTTTTTCCTGCGGCGTACCGGTGATCTTGGATACAAGATCAGGGTTATATCTTGAATAATGTTTCTTCAAGAGCTGGTACACACAGTTCGGGTCTTTCAGGCTCTTATCCTTTTTAACGACTCCGTCGGCATCCTTCTGGAATGACCATGTAGACTTATCATACTTGGCATCGGTGAGACCGGAGAAGACGCCGTTGTTATCTCCGGGAAGTTTGAATTTCGGATTTACCAGGAAGGAGGCATTCGTGTAATTTACGACATACTCGTTCTGAATTAGATTATTGTCTGTAAGGTACTTGATCATGCCTCCAAGGAAGGCTATATCCGTGCCGGATCTCAACGGAGCATATATATTAGCCTTGGAGGAAGTCTGAGTAAATCTGGGATCAACACTGATCAGCTTGGCACCATTTTCCATAGCCTTGGTAACATACTTGAAGGAAATGGGATGGTTTGAAGCAGCGTTACTCCCCATAATCAAGATACAATCACTGTTTCCAATATCGATCCAGTGATTGGTCATCGCACCGCGTCCGAACGACTCTGCCAGAGCCGCAACAGTCGCGCTGTGTCAGATACGGGCCTGGTGTTCAATATAAGTCAGGCCCAACCCCCTTAAGAATTTTTGATAGACGAAACACTCTTCATTGTCCATGGCAGCGCTGCCAACCGAAGCTATTCCGTTTGTTCGGTTGACCACCTGACCCTTGGCGTTTCTTTCTTCGAAACTCTTATCACGACTCTTCTTTACATTTTTGGCAATTCTGTCGATCGTCCATTTCCAGGATTTTTCCTCCCACTTATCGGAATAAGGTGCCCGGTAAAGTGGTTTGTCAAGCCGGTTTTTATTAACCGACAGCTGGTAAATAGACCCACCCTTGGTGCACAAAGAGCCTCGGTTGATGGGATGATCAGGATCACCTTCCGTATTGATGACCTTACCCTTTCGAGTGGCGACAATGATGCCGCATCCGACAGCACAGTAAGGACAAATTGTGGTGGTTTCTTTAGCATACTTGATCTTCAGTGGTTCGGCGTGAGCTAATACCGGCTTCAGACTGATTCCGATACCACTTGCCATAAATACCACACCGGAGATCTTCAAGAAACCTCTTCTGGTAACTTTCATAACAATGCACTCCTTTCTCACAGTTTAGTTAGGAAAACACCCTCTTATTTACTCTCCTTTCCAAACACGGGAGGCACAACTGTTTCCGGTTATACCCACTGTCCGCTCTTCATAGACAGATCCTTTAGAAGACGCGGATCGGAGAAACATAAGCTAGCAACTGACGGGTCCGATTAAATATGGCGGACCACTTTCATACTCTCTGGAGCCGATGAGCGGAGTTGAACCGCTGACCTACTGATTACGAATCAGTTGCTCTACCAACTGAGCTACATCGGCAAACATAACCTCATTTTTTATCGTTTCACTAAGACTGTTTTGGCTATCATAAAGCCATATCCTTTGTCAAGACATTTGTTATTTCAAACATACTCCATATGCTATATATGCAATCTCTCACTCCTTATATCTTGACTTTCAAAAAGGGTTTGATATTATTTGTTAAATCCTCGAACAAGGAGTCCCCATGAACAACCTATTCAAGAGACTGCTGTCAATATCCCCCCTGAAAATAAGCCTTGTTATTGTCTTCATAGCAATCATCTTCTATTTAATGAATGTTCCTTTCCTTAGATTTATGGAGCTAAAAACCCTGGATCTGAGGACGCTTTCCCGGGGCGAGAGATGTCCAGGAGGAAATATAGTAATCGCGGCCATTGATGAGAAGAGTTTAAGTGAACTGGGGCGATGGCCATGGCCGAGAGCAACAATTGCAAAACTCGTTGACACCCTGAAGGAATATGGAGCAAAAACCGTGGGAATGGACATCGTCTTTGCCGAACCTGCGGACACCGATCCAATACTCGCTGAATCGATCAAGAATGCGGGCAATGTCACCCTCGGCTACTTTTTCCACACCTCAGAGAAGGAAATAGCACACCTGAACAAAGAAGACGCCCAAAAATGTGCCAACAATATTGCTTACTCCAAATATCAGATAGTACAGTTCATAGGCAAACCGGATGAATCCATTCTGCCACAAGCATGTGCGGCTGCAGCAAACGTGGGACCGCTGTCCGATGCGGCAGAAAATAGCGGGTACTTTAATTGTTTTCCCGACAGTGACGGAACGATACGGTGGTCCCCTCTCGTTATAAAATTCGGAGGCGACTTTTATCCCCCTCTTTCCATTTCTGTGCTGCTTCAGTACATGGACTGGCCGATGCTTACCCTGAAGATAGCGGACTTTGGCGTTGAGTTCATACGGATAGGTGATCTTGATATCCCTACTGACGAATCAGGGAGAATGTTGATAAATTATCTTGGGCCGGCGAAGACCTTTCCCCATTATTCGATTGCCGACATCATAAGCGGCCGCCTGAAACCGGCACTTTTTAAAGACAAACTCGTTCTGGTGGGGGCTACAGCTACAGGCATTTACGATATGAGGGTAACTCCCTTCGGTACGACGTATCCGGGAATCGAAATTCACGCCACGGTGATAGACAACATACTCCGTCAAGCCTTTCTCAAGCGTCCCGGCTGGATCGGGATATTTGACATTACCGCCATTCTTTTTTTCGGCCTCATCCTCGGCATTGGTCTTCCCAAGTTTAGGGGTGCTTACGGTGTTTTCTTCAGCCTTCTGTTACTTGTAACGTATATCATGATCAACCGGTTCATCTTCTCCCATTACAACATCTGGCTCAATCTCATCTACCCCGTCATTACAATACTTACCGTCTACCTCGGCATAACGGTCTACAAGTACATAACCGAAGAGAGGGAGAAGAAAAAGATACGCGGCGCTTTTCAGTATTACCTTACCCCTTCAGTCATCAACGAAATTTTGAAAGACCCTTCAAAGCTGAAACTCGGGGGGGAAAAGATGAATCTTACAGTCCTCTTCTCTGATATCCGGGGTTTTACCTCCGTTTCCGAGAAACTGTCACCGGAGGAACTTGTCCATCTCCTCAATGAATACCTGACCGCCATGACCGGAGTCGTATTCAAATACGATGGTCTCCTCGACAAATATATGGGAGATGCCATTATGGCGGTCTTTGGCGCCCCGCTACCCCAGGATGATCACCCGGTCAGCGCCTGCAGGTCCGCCCTTGGTATGATGGATGAACTGAGGAAACTTCAGAAGAAATGGGCAGATGAAAGCAGACCTGTTCTTGATATCGGAATCGGTATGAACAGCGGTGAAATGGTAGTAGGCAATATGGGGTCCGACATGAGGTTTGATTATACGGTTATGGGTGATAATGTGAACCTCGGCTCGAGGTTGGAAGGAATCAACAAAGAATACGGTACAAATATCATTATAAGTGAATACACATACAACGAGGTAAAGGATAAATTTTTGTGCCGGGAACTTGATTTTGTTAGGGTTAAAGGGAAGGAGCTCCCTGTGAGGATATTTGAGCTTTTAGGGGAAAGGGGAGATGTTGAAAACCGGAAAGAATTTGTTGAACTGTTTGAAGAGGGATTGGTAAAATATAGACAGGGCAAGTGGGATGAGGCTGTTACTTTTTTCGAGGAGGTGTTGTCTGTCCATCAGGGCGATCCTCCCTCAGAACTGTACATCAGAAGGTGTCGAGAGCTTAAAAAAAATCCGCCTGACGGGAAATGGGACGGGGTTTATATCATGACGAAAAAATAAAGTTTAAAGTGTGGAGTGAACTAAAGTACCTAAAGTTAAAAAATGAGTTTTCAGCGCGGCCTGTTTCAAATTTGACTGCTCCAAAGGCGTGTAAATTAACTTTAGCTCACTTTAGGCACTTCAAACTTTAGGCATTTTTGGGATTGCGGCTTTGCCGCTCTCAGGGGATTATATTCAAAATGTCATTAAGAGATGCTCTAAAATACAGAAGCTGGGTCGAGGTTGACCTCGAAAACTTCAGCCACAACCTGGACGAAATCAAGAAGATTGTTGGCCCCGATGTCAAGGTTCTACAGGTAGTCAAGGCAGACGCCTATGGTCACGGAGCAATTGAAATTTCCAATGTTGCTCTGAAAAACGGTGCCTCCTTTCTCGGAGTTGCCAATGCAGATGAAGGAGTACAACTGCGGGTAAGCGGGATAACCTCACCGATACTGATAATGAGTCCGGCCACTGTTTCCGAAATAAATGAGATAATCAAATATAATTTGATCCCATCGATTTCCGACCTCGGTTTTGCCAGGGAGTTACAAAAAAGCTACCGGAAGGCAGGCGTCAAAGCCCCAATCCACATAGAAGTGGATACAGGAATGGGAAGGGGTGGAACTACTCATCAAGAAGCCTTTAATGTCATTAGAGAAATCCTTGGCTTTCCCAACATCATATTAGAGGGCATCTTTTCGCACTTCTCATCAAGTGAAGTTGAGGGTGAAGACTATAACCAGATGCAGTGGAAACTGTTCAAGGAACTTATCGAAATGCTGGAGGAAAACAATATACATATTCCCCAAAAACATATGTCCAACAGCGGTGGACTCCTCAACTTTCCACAATTCAATCTTGATATGGTACGACCCGGTCTTATATCTTATGGTATTTACCCATCCCCGGACACAGAATCAAAAGCAGACCTCGCTTCGGTTATGAGCTTCAAGACAAGTGTGGTTCTTCTGAAAGATTTTCCCAAGGGTTATAGCATTGGTTATGGGAGAACTTACGTTACGGAAAAACCGACCAGGATAGCAACCATTCCCGTCGGATACGGAGACGGTTACGGTTGGATACTCTCAAATCAGGGAGAGGCCCTGATACGGGGGATAAGAGTTCCTGTTGTGGGGCGTGTCTCCATGGATATGTGCACCATAGATGTAACGGATATCCCGGATTGCCAGGTAGGAGACGAGGTCGTCTTGATGGGAAAACAGGAAAGCGAATACATCTCCGCCAATGAAATTGCCCAAAAAGCAAAGACAATAAGTTATGAAATACTATGCGCACTGGGCAAGAGGGCTCCCCGGGTATTTGTACATAAGGGGAAAACCGATACCGTAGAACCACGATTAAGGAGAATATACATCCCCGATGAGGAAAAATCCATATCACGGATAGACAGTATAATCCGAAACTGCTTCCAGACAAGAGCACGGGATACGGAATTGGGCAACGCAATCTACTATGAGATGTTTGAAACACTCTTCGGAAAAAAAGATCGGCAGCTTGAATTAAGAACCGACTTTAAATACGATATAAACGTCATCGATGACGATCGTACAAAAAACTATTTCACCGTAACAACCCATATAGAATATACCAAAACCCTTAGGAATAACACCTTCCTCATCGGGTGTGCTTTAAATAACAAACAACTCTCCGTCCTTTTCGAGGATGAAAGATGTGAGTACAGATGGCTTCTCAATCCGGGAGAAGGCCTGTTCAGGGAGAGCGACTTCAATGTAAATCGTGTGCGTGTCGACAGCGAAGATGTCACAATCATCAGAACAGAAGAAACAGATAGGGGATACGAGGTCTGGTGCGGGGGTAACACGCTGAAAAAGAAATTGAACAAACCGGTTAAGGTGGAGATTGAAATTATAACCAAGAAGTTTAAAGGCAATAATATTTTCTCTGTCTATCTCGTGTACCCTACAAGAGGGCTTGAAATCTCCTTTAACTACGCCGGTGCACAATTGAAGAACGTAAGAGAGGTTAGTTTCTTCGCCGGAAAGCATCCCTATCCGGAGGTGGCTAAAGAGGAGGGAAAATCGACACATTTGAAGATAAGCGATGATGAATGGATATTCCCGAACAGCGGAGTAACTTTTTTCTGGGATCTATAATACGTTTCAAGGGTAAGACCTAAGGTTTAATTTTTCAGGGTTTAAGTTAAACTGAAAGAAAGGCTATTATTAATGGGAAAAATAAGAGTCGGTATTATCTTTGGTGGTATGTCCTCGGAGAAAGAGGTCTCCTTAAATAGCGGCAGGAATGTATACGACAACATTGACAGGGAAAAATATGAGGGAATACCAATATTCATGGATGATACCGCAAGATTATGGATACTCCCCTGGCAGCTTATCTCTCAAAACACCACCACTGACATCTCGGAACAGCTTGACAGGAAGGCACGAAGGATATCCTATGAGGGACTCAGAGATGAAATCGATTTTGCTTTCATTTCTCTGCATGGAAAATACGGAGATGACGGGTGTATCCAAGGTCTCCTTGAACTGCTGTCTATCCCCTATACGGGGCCGGGAGTATTAGCATCGGCTCTCGGAATGGACAAGCATCTACAACAGAAAATCCTCAAGTTTTACGGTATTGGTGTGCCTGAAAGTATGGTAATACAGGAGAAAGAGTGGAAAGAAGACAGAGTTAGTGTTGAAAAAAAACTGATAAACAGATTTGGCCTTCCTTTAGTCACAAAACCCACAAGGGAAGGATCGAGTATCGGGGTAACAATAGTAAATAGTTCGAGTTCCCTTGAGAGGGGAATCACTGAAGCTCTCAAATGGGATAACGTTGTTCTTGTGGAGGAGTATCTTGATGGTATAGAATTTTCCTGCATCATCCTGGAAGAGAATGACACTCCTCTTCCTTTGGCGCTGACAGAGATTTATCCCCAAAGCGAGTTCTACACATACGATGACAAGTACATGCCTGGGAGATGCAGAAAGTTCACCCCTCCGAAAAACATTCCAGCCGACGTTGCGGAACAGATCAAAGAGGAAGCCGTACAGGCTTTCAAGGCATTAGGATTCAAGTCCTATGGCAGGATTGACGGATTCGTTCTAAAAGACGGTCGGGTGCTTATCACAGACCCGAATTCATCGTCCGGCATGGCACCTTCTTCATTTTTTTTCGAACAGGCAGTCTGTGCCGGCATGCTCCCCTCCATAATAATATCAAGGCTTATTGAACTTTCTCTCAAAATTCATAGAGAAAAGAAAGGGGCATTGCAGGGATAAAAGTTCATACTTTACAAAACAACCAAATAACATTATAGTCCTGCACAACTAACGCATTGGAAAGAAAATGGACATCAAAGACGCTAATAAATTGAGAGTCGGAATCATTATGGGGGGAATGTCTTCGGAAAAAGAGGTTTCCCTGGAAAGCGGCAGGAATATTTTCAGCAAAATCAGTCGTGAAAAGTACGCTCCAATCCCTGTTTTTATGGACAGCCGGGGTGGCTTCTGGGAGATACCCGTTAAGTTGCTGATGCGAAATAGTACCAATGATATTGAAGTAGATCTGGCGGAGGAGGCCATCTCTATTCCTTATGAAGAGCTGAAAGAGCGTGTAGACTTCGTATATGTGGGTCTTCATGGGAAATATGGAGAGGACGGATGTTTGCAAGGTCTGCTGGAACTTTTGAAAATTCCTTACACCGGATGCGGCGTGCTTAGTTCTGCCCTGGGTATAGACAAATATACTTCCAGAAACGTACTCGCAATGAACGGGATAGATGTACCGAAAACCGTGCCGGTGACCAGAAGAAGATGGGATAACGAGGACAGAGAGGTGTTTCTTAAAAGAATTGAGGAAGAGATAGGGTTCCCCTGTGTGGTGAAACCCACGAGGGAAGGGTGCAGCACCTCCGTCAAAAAGGTACTCTCAGCGGAAGGAATCCCTGATGCCCTCGCCTCTGCCTTTGAATGGGACAACACTGTGCTGGTTGAAGAATTTATCGACGGAACTGAAGTTACATGCGGGGTTATAGGAAATGATGAGCCTATCCCCCTGATACCTTCAGAAACCGTTCCCACGGAAGACATCCTTTCCCTCGAAGATAAATTTCTCTACGGCCAGGGTGAAAACAAGACCCCGGCCAGACTTCCCGAAGAAACATTGAAAGAGATACAGAAGATAGCTGTGGACACATATCGCGCCCTCGGGCTGAAGGTATATGCAAGAATAGACATGTTTGTGAGAAAGAATGGAAGAGTGGCGGTCCTCGAGCCGAATACGCTCCCGGGGATGACTCCTTCGACTGTACTCTTTCACCAGGCAGCCGCTTCCGGAATAGACCAATCGGGATTCATCGACCGGGTCATTCAATTATCTCTGGAAGCCCATGCAAATAAGAGAGGGCCTTTATAAGTGTGAGGCACAAAGGCACAAAGAATAATAAAAAAGTGAAGAATTAAAAATTCTTAAGCTTTGACCCTTAGTCCTTAATTGGTGTTTGATGAATAAAGTTTCTACCACCATCGATAATCTGGGAAGGTCCGTCCTGCACAATGTCGAGGAGATGGGCAATCTTCTCCTCCTCTTCATTTCGGTCTTAAGCTGGATGATCAGGCCCCCCTTAAAGCTCCGGAGCATCTTCAAGCAGATGGAATTTGTCGGTGTCAAATCAATCTTTGTCGTTGTCCTGACCGGCACCTTTACAGGCATGGTTCTGGCTCTCCAGGGATATCATGGTTTCAGAATGTTCAGCGCAGAGAGCCTGGTCGGCTCTACGGTAGCCCTCGGCATGACCAGAGAACTCGGTCCAGTCCTCACGTCTCTTATGGTAACGGCCAGAGCTGGTTCCGCCATGGCTGCGGAGCTGGGAACCATGCGCGTTACTGAACAGATCGATGCCCTCTCCGTCATGGCGGCAAATCCCGTCAAACATCTCATCGTTCCGAGAGTCATTGCAGGGGTTATTATGGTCCCTGTTTTAACCATAGTGTCGGATTTCATGGGAATACTGGGCGGCTACTTTGTAGGTGTTGTCCTCCTGAACATCAATTCAGGCATCTTTGTCAAAAATATCACCAGGTATGTTGAGCTGGACGATATTTATAACGGATTGATTAAAGCGACGGTCTTCGGCCTGATCCTGTCTCTGGTCGGCTGTTACAAGGGGTTCAATACCAGCGGGGGCGCGGAAGGCGTCGGGAAAGCGACAACGGAGGCGGTGGTACTGGCTTCGATAACCATACTGGTAAGCGATTATTTCCTCACCGCTATTATGTTCTGATATGGCAAATATAATTGAAATTATTGATCTTCATAAATCGTTCAGAGAACAAAAAGTCCTGGACGGGGTTAATCTCGAGATCGAAGAGGGGAAAACAACGGTAATCATCGGGAGAAGCGGAGGGGGGAAGAGCGTTCTCCTGAAGCATATCATAAGGCTCCTCAAACCGGACAGCGGTCAAGTCTTAATAGATGGCACCGATATTACAACCCTCAATGACAGGGATCTTAACGAAATTAGAAAGAAGTTCGGGATGCTCTTCCAGGAGAGTGCTCTTTTCGACTCGATGAATGTGGGAGAGAATGTGGCATTTCCTTTGAGAGAACAGACAAAGATGAAGGATGATGAGATAAAAAAAATCGTTGCCGACAGGCTCAGGGCGGTCGGACTCACCGGCATCGAGGACAAGATGCCCTCCGAACTGAGCGGCGGTATGAGAAAGAGGGTGGGACTGGCGAGGGCGATCGCTATGCACCCCCAGATGGTTCTCTTTGATGAGCCCACAACGGGCCTTGATCCAATTATGACCGAAGCGATAAACAACCTGATCATCGATACCCAGAAAAATTTCAACCTGACAAGCATCGTCATCAGCCACGATGTTGCATCCATCTTCAAAATCGGTCACAAAATAGCAATGTTACATGAAGGAAAGATAGTGGAATACGGGACACCCGAAGAAATTAGAAAATCAAAAAATCCGGTACTGGAGCAATTTCTTTCAGGAAACACTGAAGGTCCGATCAAGGTGATATAAATCACGGGGTTCGAATGAACAACAACGTTTCATTCTACCTCTTTACCTCTTAACTCCTAAAGCGGAGGCGCAAGATGTCGTCAATTAGTTCAGAAGCAAAGGTGGGTTTGTTCGTCCTGGTGGGCTTAATCATACTGGGATACATGTCATTCAGGGTGGGAGAGTACGGCTTCGGTTTTAAAAAAGGATATCTTGTAGATGTTGTATTTGACAATGCGGCAGGGCTGGAGAAGGATGCCTCGGTCCAGATCGCCGGTGTAGAGGTGGGAAGAGTAGAAACGATAAGACTCAAAGATGGAAAGGCCCTTGTAACCATGCGGGTACTTCCGGAGGTTAAGCTGGAACAAGATGCGGTGGCATCTATTAAAACTCACGGCATCCTGGGAGAGAAGTACATAGAAATTGTGCCGGGAACAAAAGGCGAGGCTTTCATTGCGGAGGGGGGAGAGATCACAAATGTGCAGCGTCAGGCCGATATCGACAGACTGTTGACACAGGTCGGTTCGATAGCCGATGACGTAAAGGTGATAACCACATCCTTGAGCAGGGTTCTGGGAGGAGAAGAAGGTGAAGAGTCGCTCAAAAGTATTGTCAGAAACACGAGAGATCTCACTGAGAACCTCAACAAGGTCGTGAAACAAAATGACGAAAAATTCTCCCAGATGATCACAAGCCTGAGGGAGGCTTCCATACAGATGGAGAAAACGTTTGCCTCTCTCAGTGAAATAACGGAGGGGATAAATAAGGGGAAGGGGACGATTGGACGTCTTGTCAAAGACGATTCTACTATCGACAAACTCAATAAAACCCTCGCTTCCCTTCAGGAGATCTCCGATAAGATCAATCAGGGCAAGGGAACGATCGGCAAACTGATACATGATGATGAAACGGTTGATAATCTTAATGAAACCCTGTCAGGCATCAACAGATATGTGACCAAGGCGGAACAGTTCAGGACATTCTTAAGCTACCGGGGCGAATATCTCTTGGATAAAAGTAATGCAAAAAGCTATCTCGAGCTGAAGATCCAGCCCAAGGAGGATAAGTTTTACATTCTCGGCCTTGTAACTGATCCGAGGGGGAGAAGAACGGTAAAAGATTCTACAACTAACGGGGCAACTACCCGTACAGAGGAGTGGGAAAAAAATGGACTCCTCTTCAATGTAGAGATCGCCAAGAGATGGAAAGATGTCGTTCTAAGGGGTGGTCTTCTGGAATCTACCGGTGGTTTAGGAATAGATTATTTTGCCTTTGATGACAATCTTATGTTCACCTTTGAGGCGTTCGATTTTGATCCAGACAGACGTGGACATCTCAAGGCATTTGCCGAATACAGGCTATTCAAGCACCTGTATCTCTCGGCAGGGTGGGATGACTTTATCAGTGACGAGGGGAATGAATCACCCTTCGTCGGAATTGCGATACGGTTCGAAGATGAAGATCTCAAATACCTCCTGACCAGTGCGCCAATACCCAAGGATTAATCCCTGGGTGCTCTCTATCCGCCACAGCGTAATTGCTACAAAAGAAGAGACGATAGTTCCGTTATCCCCTTTCAAACGATCTGCCTGAACGGATCAATAATGAGTAGATAATGAATACTATTGCTGTCCGAACAATCCTTCCTATATTGCTTTTGATAGGAACGGGTTATCTGTCCCGGAGGATAAATGTCTTAAAGGCGGGGGACGAACGGGTACTCAATGCCTTTGTCTATTATTTTGCCCTTCCAGCTCTTTTCTTTATTAATATGTCTGAGTTGCGATTTACTCAAGCAACCTACATATTTGCCGTTGCTGCCTTTGTTCCTGTTTTCGTAGTGGTTGCAATTTACATACTGCTTTACTGGATAATAGGTTTCTCGCGTGACAGGCTTTATCTTCTGATTACATGTACCGTTTTTGGAAGCCACGCCTTCTTCGGAATTCCCTTTATCGTCTTTGCCTTTCCTACAATTCAGGGTGAACAGCTTGCGATACTCTCCGCTTCTTCCATCTCTATCGTCGGGGTATCATTTTCCCTCACAGTTCTCGAGTTTTATAAGTTAGGGAGCGTCAAAATATGGGAAGGAATCAAGCAGGTTGCAAAGAGGCTTTCGAAAAATCCCTTGATCATTTCAATTTTTTTTGGGTTTCTCTTCTCACTTTTCCATCTTGAGGTGCCTCATGCTTTTTCGACCTTTTTACACATGTTAGGAAAAACGACGGCAACCGTGGCGATCTTTATGCTTGGTGTCTTCCTTTACGGGAGGACATACACAAAGATCGGCGAGGCTTTCAAGCTAAGCCTGCTGCGGATAATAGTGTTACCGGTTATCGGGCTCATAACTACAAGGCTTTTTGGGCTTCATGATATTGAAAGGGCGGTTCTGGTGCTCATGTACAGCATGCCTTTGGCGCTCTCCATGATTATACTGAGCGAACGATACGATTTCCATGTAGAAACGATTGCTTCCGTGATTATGATTTCTTCACTTGCAGCAGGGTTATATTTAAATATCTGGCTTATGATTGTGCAATAAAGAAGGACGTTCTTTCCGTTATTTAGCAATAGTCCTACAAATGAAGGGAAAACGCCCTTTTCTCTTGCAGCATGTTTATAACCCCGCTAACCGGTACGCACGAGGAGATGAGCTTGAGCGGAGCTGAAGTTGCTTGCGCTGCAACTAAAAACCTCGTCCCACCGGCCAGTTGACTCATAATAAAATGTTACCGAAGGATAAGAGATAGAAGGTAACGTTGCCTCATAAAAGATGTTACCAGGGTTTGTAGTTTATGGAGAAGATCTCTTTCATTTTTTTATCCATGGTTTTCCTTAGCAGAAAAGGGTTTAAGTTTTCAAGTTGTTTGGACAGGGATTTTTTGACCGATTCAGGGATATGAGGAGATTCCATGATTCTTTGGTAAGGGGTTTTTGGAGGATCGTGGCGTTTGATGGTTTTGGAGCCGATTCTTTCTTTCGCGATAAGTTTTACGGAGGGGCAGAAAAAGTTGTGAAAGAGTCTCCATTCCTTGGTATAGAGGTTGTTGAGGGACGATACGACGTTGGGGTTATCCAGGCGGTCGTATCCGAGCCATTGCCTGACGTGTGTCCAGTTTTTCTGTTCGATATGGGCGTTGTCGTCTTTGTGGTAGGCCCTGCTTCTTGTGAACTGGACGGGTCGTTTTCTTTCGGTAAAGTGTCTTAGGAGGTGATAGTTGAGAAACTCGCCTCCGTTGTCGCAATCGAAGCCGAGGATTGGGAACGGGAGGGTTTTTTCGATGTTTTTGATTTGTTCCAAGACTCCGCCCTCTCCTTTTCCCCAGACTGCGCGTTGTTCAGTCCACCCGGTAGCGATATCGACGAAATCTATGGTGTTGACGTACATTCCGGAGGTGGAATCGCCGCAATGAGCGACCGTATCAGCCTCGAGAAAGCCTGGCCTGGATTCGTCCCATTGATTGGTTTTTATGGGGATTTGCTTTCGTAACAGTGTGCCTGGCTTTGTGGTAGACCGCCCTCGCTTTGTGTAATGGAATCGGATAGGCGAAAGGATTCTGTCTATAGTTGGAGGAGAGATTTTTAGCAAGGCATTGGTAACCTCCACAGAGAGTTCTCCGAAGCGTTCAACATATCCGGGCAGCCAGATTGGCAGGATGGCCTTGAGTCGCTTTGAGCAGGGAAGATTTGCAGCAAGCCAGATCCGTTTTAGTGGTGTGATGATCTCATCTTTCCGGTAAATGGTTTTTGGACCTCGTTTCTTTGGCTTGGGCTTCGTAAAGCGTTTGAACCGCTTGAGGACTCGTATGGCATGTTTACGGTGACATTTGCAGGTGGCACAAAATTCATCTAGGATGGCGGTTTTTTCATGACGAGTGGCGTTTTTATACCGCAAATGGACTGCCTCACGATACTCTCGTTTGGACCGCGGACTCATAATTATCCCTCCTTTTGGAAGTCGATACTCGGTAACATCGAATTATGAGGCAACGATCCTTTTTATTCACCCCATTGGGTAACATTTAATATGAGGCAATTCGCCGGGCGCAAATTTATTGACACAGGCAAAAAAATGTATATATTAAGACCGCGGAGAGTTGATACGTATGTACTTTAATACTTCACAAATAATCCTGACAAACAGGACGTTTGATCATGCCGAAAAGCTGGCCACGACGTATTTCCGTCTGAGCCACAAGGCGCTCAAGGCTCACAGGTATGAGGTCAAGACTCTGGTACACCTTGAAAAACATGAAATTAATGATACGGCATTTGCCCATCTTTGCAGGTACCACGGTCATAAGGATGGGGATATAAGCAGCCCTGACAAATTCCAGTTTTTCAGAGTCTGCCTGCAGGATAACAGGATTCTCGATGCTGTTGAGAGAGCCCATTCTTTTATCAAACTGGTTCCACTCATGTTGTATATAGCCACCCATGAACTTATTCATGTAATACGGTTCAACAATGGGTTCAGTAATTTTGATGCGCCACTGGAAGAGAAGGTTAAAGAAGAAGAGACCGTTCATTATATTACCCGTACTCTACTCAAGTCGATTGCCGATTCTGATCTGCGTCTTGTTATTGATTGTTTTCGTGATCAGTACAATATAGGGGATATGTCCAATTGAAATTTGAGTGCTGATGAAGATGAAACTCGTGTGGAGGTTTTTATAGGATGCCAATTTACGAATATCAATGTAAAAAATGTGGTAGAAAATTTGATGTATTTCAGAAAATGACAGACCCGGAGGTTACGGCCTGTAAATCCTGTCATGGTCCCATTAAAAAGTTAGTCTCCCTTTCCACTTTTCACCTGAAAGGTTCGGGCTGGTATGTAACTGATTACGGCGGGAAGAAAGCACCTGCCAGTGACAGTAGCAAAGATAACTCTCAAACTTCTTCTACACCAAGTAAACCCGATACAGCAAAACCAGCTTCCAAAACGGGGAGTAAAGACTGAAGTCCTTTTATACAGTATACTAAAAGAGGTGGCCCAGATGTAGTGGAGACCACCTCTTTTAATTTGTTCAATTTCCTGAATCGCAAACAATCTATATGTCAAGGTTCGATACTTTAAGCGCGTTTTCGTATATAAAGTTTCTCCTTGGCTCCACCTGGTCACCCATGAGCGTCGTAAATATTTCATCTGCAACAACCGCATCCTCCACTTTCACCTGAAGTAGCGTTCTCTTCTCCGGGTCCATAGTCGTCGCCCAAAGCTGTTCGGGATTCATCTCTCCCAATCCCTTATAGCGCTGAATAGACATCCCTTTTTTTCCGCTGTTTAATACACATTCTACGAGAGCAGTCATGCTGTCAAGCTGTTGATGTGGTTTATCGTCGGCTTCTTTGTCTGCCACCACATACGGTGCTTCCCCCAGATAGCTCAACTGGTTTAGAAGTTCCCTTGCCCTGGCAAATTTAGGTAGATTAAAGATATCTTTATCATGATATACCTTTAGGGACCGGCCGTTTTCCGCTATACTAAAAAAGATTTTATCTCCACCATGCTCTTCATCTACCTCGGTCCAGTAATCAGTTACCCTGTCTTCCATCGCCATTCTGATCCTCTTTCCAACATTAAGAAGACTCTTTTCATCTCTGAAAACATCTTTGTTAAAAGCCGGATCTCCTGCCAGTAACCTGACGATATCTTTATTTTTTCCCTCATTTTCAAACTTGCTCAATATAGCATCCAGTCTTATTCCTTTCTTGATCAGACCGCATAGACGACTCCCCGTCACACTGCTTCCATCGCCCAGTATAACCTGTACTCTGTTGACACCGTTATCGAGAATGTAGTTCTCCATTTCCTCGTCGGTATTAATATACTTTTCTTGACTTTTGGTAGAAATCCTAAAGAGTGGAGGCTGCGCTATATATAAATGCCCTCTTTCTACCAGCCCTTTCATATGCCTGAAAAAGAATGTTAAGAGAAGGGTCCTGATATGAGACCCGTCGACATCGGCATCGGTCATAATAATAACTTTATGATACCGGAGCTTGCTAATATCGTAGTCTTCTTCTCCGATGCCTATCCCGAGGGCCGTAATGATTGTTCTAATTTCCTCGTTGTTGAGCATCTTGTCAAACCGTGCCTTTTCAACATTTAACAGTTTTCCTCTCAGAGGCAGTATCGCCTGATTTTTCCTGTCTCGACCCTGCTTCGCCGATCCGCCAGCCGAGTCTCCCTCCACAAGATAAATTTCACTCCCTGCAGGATCTTTCTCCTGGCAGTCTGCCAGTTTTCCAGGGAGCGAACTTACTTCAAGTGCTGTCTTCCTCCGGGTAAGCTCCCTCGCTTTCCGAGCCGCCTCCCTAGCCCTTGAAGCCTCGACTGCCTTATTTATAATCTGTTTCGCAACAACCGGATTTTCTTCCAGGTAATGTCCCATCTTTTCATAGACAATACCTTCCACCAACCCCTTGACTTCACTATTGCCCAGTTTCGTTTTTGTCTGCCCTTCAAACTGGGGCTGACCCAACTTTACGCTAATGACACACGCAAGTCCTTCACGAATATCCTCCCCTTTTAAAGAGTCTTTTCCAGGCTTTAAAAGGTTATTACTGATTGCATAATTATTCATCACCCTGGTAAGGGCAGACCGGAACCCGATCAAATGTGTTCCGCCTTCCGTCGTATTTATACTATTTGCAAAAGAAAAGATGTTCTCTGCATAGGTGTCATTATACTGTATAGCAACCTCAACCTCGCAGTCCTCTTTAGAACCGCTTATAAAGACAGACTTTTTATGAAGGGTCTTTTTGTTTCTGTTGATGTATTCGACAAAAGAAACGATCCCGCCTTTATAAAAAAACTCCGCTTTTCTATCAGTTCTTTCATCCGTAATGTTGATCTTGACACCTTTGTTTAAAAATGCCAATTCCCGCAATCTGTTTGTAAGAACCTCAAAACTGAACTCTATATCTTCGAATATTTCCATATCGGGTTGGAAGGTGATCTTGGTACCCCTTCTTTTTGTTTGACCGACTTCCTGTAGAGAACTTATCGGTACACCCTGTTTATACGACTGTCTATACACTTTGCCATCCCGCCGCACCTCCAGCTCAAGATAATATGACAGGGCATTTACGACAGAAACCCCCACACCATGAAGCCCACCTGATATCTTATAATTCTCGTTGGAAAATTTTGCACCTGAATGTAGCTTTGTCAGTACAACTTCCGCTGCCGAGACATGCTCGGTCTTATGCATATCAACAGGAATTCCCCGACCATTATCGTCTACCGTGACACTGTTATCTACTCTAATCTTGACATCAATTTTATCGCAAAAGCCGGCGGAGGCCTCATCGATACTGTTGTCGACGACCTCATAAACAAGATGGTGAAGACCACCCTTTCCGGTACTGCCTATATACATGGCGGGCCTCTTTCTCACGGCTTCAAGGCCCTCCAGCACTTTTATACTATCTGCACGATAACTCGTTTCTATCATTCTTACTCGACAACTCCCCTCATTAAACTTCACATCTTAAGTGGCATAACGACACAGATATAACGATCATTTCCCACTTCACTAATGACCCCCGGTCTAAGTCCCGGTCTTATATCAAATAATATACTGTCACCGCTTATTACCTGAACTGCATCAATTAAGTAACTAACATTGTAGACTATTTCAATCTCTTCCCCTTTATACGAAATTTCTATCTCCTCATTTGCCTCTCCAACATCTGGATTTGTTGAATTGAGAATCATCTTATTTTCCATAATCTTGATCTTTACACCGCTGTATTTTTCGCTCGATATCACGCTCATTCGTTTTAGTGAGTGTAAAAATTGTTCCCTGTCCAACTGAACCGTAATTCCTTTATCGGTCGGCATCACTTTTTTATACTCAGGATACTCTGAATCAACCAGGCTAATTCTTAAAATTGTATCATCTTTCTTAAAAACACATTTCCCTTTTTTAACTCCAACTTCTATATATTCACTTCCATTATCAACTAATTTTTTAACCTCACTAATTCCCTTCCTTGGTATAATAATTCCACCACTAATATCTATAAATTCACCGTCTTCTTCATAAAAAATTACAAGAGACAATCTGTGACCATCAGTCGTAACCATTCTCATCCAATACCCCTTATCCTTCTTTTCTGTTTCTAAAAAGGCACCGTTTAAATGGCTCCTCATCTCCTCTTTCGACATCGCAAAAAAAGTCTTATCTATCATTTCACCTATCATATTACTCTTCACTTTAAAGAAAGTTATCTCTTCATCACCCAACACATCTGCCTCTGGAAAATCATCCCCCGAAATACCGGGAATATTATACGCAATCTTTTCACACGTTATATTTACCCAATTATTTTCTCCCTTTTTAAAACTTATAATATCCCCCTGAATTTCTCTTATCATTTCAAATGTTTTTCTTGCTGAAAGCGTTATGATGCCATCAGATATAATCTCCGCATCATAGTACGAAACCAATCCTATTTCCCTGTCTGTAGCAGCTATTTTTATTCTATCCCCTTCCGTTTTTACCAGGATATTATTTAAAATGGGTGTCGTTGTTTTTCTTTCCACAATACCAAGAGTTTTTTGTATTCCTTCTAACAGTAATGACCTTTTTATATTGAATTGCATTTCATCACCTATCTTTCTCACATTAGTTTTAATGTTTTTTAACTGATATACTAAAATATAATAATAGTAATAAGATCAGTTGATATGTGGATAACTATTTTTATTGAATTATTACAAGTAGTTTTATTATGTAGTCTCTGTTAATAAAACATTTAGATATGTTACCAAGTTTTATATAAACGCATTAGGTCTTGACTCGTAACGCATCTTCTATTTCCCCTATCAGGTTTCTTATTTTAATATCATTTTCTATGAGTTTCTTTATCTTATTGTTAGCGTATATGACTGTCGAGTGATCCTTACCGCCTATTTCCGATCCTATCTCCGGATATGATAGATTGGTTATCTTTCTCGACAGATACATTACAATTTGTCTTGGCATAATGAAGGCTTTGTTTCTCTTTTGGGATTTAATGTCAGATTTTTTAACGTTAAATTTATTGGCAGCTGCCTTAATGATCTCATCAATGGTAATTTCTCTGGCATCCTCATGCCCGAGAAGTTTTTCAAGGACTACTTTTGTCGAGTCCATGTCTATTTTTTCCCCTGTAAGAGACGTGTATGCACCTATTCTTATGAGGTAACCTTCAAGCTCTCTTATGTTTGATTCCACCTTTGAGGCGATATAATGGGCAACATTATCGGGGATTGCGACATTAATTTCCTGTGCCTTCTTCTTAATAATTGCAACCTTTGTTTCTGTTTCCGGTGGTTGAATGTCTGCGATGAGACCCCATTCAAACCTTGAGCGCAATCTTTTCTCGAGGTTTGGAATGTCTTTTGGGAACTTATCACTTGTAACAACAATTTGTTTAGCAGAGTCATGTAATCTGTTGAATGTGTGGAAAAATTCTTCCTGTGTCCTCTCTTTTCCCGCAATGAATTGAATATCATCGATGAGGAGAGAATCTATGTTTCTAAATTTTTCACGGAAGCTCTGCATCTTATCGTACCGTATGGCGTTGATAAGTTCATTCATAAACTCCTCGGCTGAAAGGTACAGTACGTTCATGTCGTGGTATAGAGAGAGGGTGTGGAGACCAATGGCGTTGAGGAGATGTGTCTTTCCCAGTCCGACGCCGCCATATATAAACAGAGGATTGTAATTCTTTGCCGGCTGTTCGGCAACCGCTATAGATGCGGCATGTGCAAACTGGTTGCTTGAACCGACGACAAATCTCTCAAAGTTGTAGTGGGAATTGAGTGAGGGGAAAACTCTTTTTATACTCATGGCAGACTTCGTTTTATGTGTTGTTTTGGGACTCCCTTCAACGGCTGTGTCAGTTTTTTCGTTCCTTACGGTAAAATTTATATTTACGTCAACTCCCATTACCCCGGAGAGTGAGTCCCTCATGATAGGGAGATAATTTTCGGTTAACCAGTCATTAAAAAATTTATTCGGCACAGAAAGAGCTACAGTATTCCCCTCGATAGAGGTAATTCTTATCGGACTTATCCAGGTTTCGTAATTTTGCTTACTAACCTTTTCTTTGATAAATTTACAACTTTTTTCCCAGAGTATATCCACGGCCCATTAACCTTATTAACAAATTTACCAACAACTGTTGATAAGTTCCATCTTGACATATAGAGTCAAGACACGAGCAATTCGCAAGTATTATATTTATAACAATAACAAACACTTGCGAAAATCAGCGTCGTCTGCAAAGCCAATACCTGCCGACATCTGATTATAGAGTATATAATATGAAAATTGCAAAAACACAAAAGATATTTTTGTGTTTATTTGTCTACTGCCTCTCTTATGAATTCTACCAGTCTGTTTAGCTCTTCCAAGTTCGAAAACTTGATTTCGATAGTGCCGACCTTCTTCGATTGTCTGATCTTAATGACTGTCATCAGTTTAGACGACAGCTCCCTTTCCAGATCAATGACGTATTGCTCCTTTTGGAGCTTCTTTTTTTGTCCCGGCAAAGCCTTGATGTTTTTGATTATAAGTTCCGTTTCTCGAACACTTAACCCCTTCTTGAGAATAGCTCCAAAGACCCGGACCTGTTCCTCGGCGGTACTGAGGGATAGAAGCGCCCTTGCATGACCGGCGGATAGGTTTTTTTTTGTGAGGGCATCCTTTACCTCCAGGGGCAGTTTAAGCAGTCTGACAGCATTGGCAATGGTCGATCTATCCCTGCCGACTCTCGATGATATTTCCTCTTGAGAAAGGGAAAATGTGTTCATGAGAGTTTGAAAGGCCTCTGCTTCTTCGATCGGGTTCAACTCCTCGCGCTGCAGATTTTCTATAATTGAAATTTCAGCCATATCACGGTCTTCAGCTTCCCTGATAATTACCGGAACATCTCTCAGACCGGCTTCCTGGGCGGCTCTCCAGCGGCGTTCTCCCACAATTATTTCGTAGCCGGCGTCTGATTTCCTGACGACTATTGGTTGAATAATCCCATTTTTTTTAATGGAAGAGACGAGTTCTTTATGTTCTTTTCCGCCAAACTCTTTCCGTGCCTGAAATCTGTTAGGAAAAAGCTCTTCAATTCCGCATATTACGAACTGCGGCTTATCGTTGAAGTCGTCAAGAAGATCCGGAAACATCGCCCCCAGACCCTTGCCCAGCGAATTTTTTGGTGGCATTTATGTCCTCCCATTGGACAGCATTTCTTTTGCAAGTTCCATATAGGAAATTGCACCACGCGACCCGATATCATAGAGAATTATCGGCAGTCCGTGGCTCGGACTTTCAGAGAGTCTAACATTTCTCGGGATAACGGTTTTAAAGACCCTTTTACCGAAATGTTTTCTAACATCTTCAGCAACCCTGTGAGAAAGTCTGTTTCTTGTGTCGAACATGGTCAAGAGGATTCCGCGGAGAGCAAGCGATGGGTTGAGTCTTGCCTTAATGAGCTTTACCGTTTGCAGTAAATATCCGAGACCTTCCATCGCGAAGTATTCGCACTGGAGAGGGATGATGAGATAGTCGGAAGCTACAAGGGAATTGATTGTCAAAAAACCGAGAGAAGGAGGACAGTCTATAATAATAAACTCGTAGGGAGCATCCATTCTTTTTAAAAGATCCTTCAGCCTCTTTTCCCTGTCCGGGAGAGAAACGAATTCTACCTCTACACCAATGAGATCCCGGTTGGAGGAGATAATATCAAGAGTTGGGATCTGCGTGCTGACAATGACATCCTTCAGGGGAACATTGCCTGTCAGTGAATGGTAGAGGTTCTTTTCGGCTATCAATGATTTCTCTATACCTATGCCGTTTGAGGCGTTTCCCTGGGGGTCACAATCTATGAGAAGTGTTCTCTTCTCCGTTGCTGCTAACGATGCTGACAGGTTGATTGCCGTTGTCGTTTTGCCGACACCGCCTTTTTGATTGGCTATAGATATAATTTTGCGCATTATTCATCGAAACATTATTGGATTTTTACGGTAAGGAAAGAGATGCTGAAAGCTACCATAAAAAAGAAGGTTTTTGAAGGAATATTTTAGCTGCGGGCCTTTTTATAGACGACGATATTTCTGCGATCTCCTGTAACAGGCAGCTCGATTTTGTAGCATCCGACATGTTTAAGTCCCACTTGTGTGGAGATCTCTTTTGCTTGCCCGAGTTCCTCATCGAGGTTAATTCCCTTCATGGCGATCAGGATTCCACCCGGGGAGATGAAATACTCCCCCATTGTGAGAAATTGTGGTAGCTTGAAGGAAGCCCTGGATATTATGACATCGAAGATGCCACGGTATGCTTCGTCCTTCATCAGTAGTTCAGCCCTCCTGTTAATGACGGTTGTGTGATGAAGCTGAAGCTTACGAACAATATTTTTGAGAAAGGAAACCTTTTTACGGGAAGAGTCGAGAAGGGTTACCCTTAGCCGGTCTTCTGCTATCTTCATAGGGATTCCCGGAAAACCGGCGCCTGTACCGATATCCAGAAGAGAAGAGCTCTTATTTCTTACAAATTTTAGAGGTGTAAGTGAATCGATGAAGTGCTTTATCGGTATATCAATCTCAGACTTGACAGAAACAAGATTAATCTTTGCGTTCCAGAAAACAAGCTCCCTGTAGTATTCCTGAAAGAGAGCGATGTGCCTTTTTCCGAGTTTCACGCCTATCGCACGTGAGGCCTCGGTTAGTGTTCTGGGAAGAAGAGCGTCCATTTTTCTAAAGCCCGAAAGGGTATTTTTATATGAAGACTCCCTTTCCATACCATCTTTGTCCGGTGCGTGTAAATGCTAATCAAAGCAGCTTTGATAAAATATAGAAGAACATTGCTTTTACTGGTAAAAATATTATAATTGAAAAAGTTTGTCAGGAGAGGTGTCGTAAAAAATGCCGATATATGAGTTTTACTGTGAGAAGTGCAACACAATATATAACTTTTTTTCACGGTCGGTGAATACCGAGACGGTTCCGTTCTGCCCGGATTGCAAGACACGTAAGTTAAAACGCCAGATGTCAGTTTTTACCGCGATTTCCAGAGACAAAGGCGAAGCGGATAATAATATGCCGCCGATTGATGAGGCAAAAATGGAGAAGGCGATGGCGATGCTTGCCGGTGAGGCGGACAATATGGACGAAGATGACCCGCGCCAGGCCGCGATGCTGATGAGGAAACTTTCCGATACTGCCGGTCTGGAGCTGGGCTCCGGCATGGAAGAGGCTCTGGGCCGTATGGAAGCGGGCGAGGATCCGGAGAAGATTGAAGAAGAGATGGGAGACCTGCTGGAAGGGGAAGCACCTTTTGTTGTGAATCGTAAGATGACCGGAAAAATCAGGCGGTTAAAACCTCGAGTGGACGAGAAGCTCTACGACCTTTAGAAATTTGGTAACATTTTAGTTGTTTGAAAGCCCCCTTTAGAAAAAGGGGAGTTAGAGACGGGTGGCATGGACAAACTTGTTTGTCCGTGAGTGTAGGAGCGATTCATGATATTTGAGAAGCGTACTGCCAACAGGGTTTACAGGGAAAAATGGACACGACGGTAAAAACGGAAAACATCACAATCGTCTTAAATAATCCGAAATATCCCGGGAACATCGGTTCTGCGGCGCGATGTGCAAAAAATACGGGGATTGGGAAGCTCTTTATCGTTGGCCATAGTGATCCCGACATAGAAGAAATAGAAAAAATGGCAACCCATGTCGCCTCCGATACAGTCGAAAATATAAAGTATTTCAAAAATCTTGACGAGGCCCTCACCGGTTTTACCTATATTGTCGGAACCACATCCAGACTGGGAAGTGTACGGGGGCCTGTAGTTTATCCACGGGAGATGGCTGAACAGATTACGGACATTTCCCAGAACAATCAGGTCGCCATTCTCTTTGGGCCGGAAGATACGGGTCTGACCAATGATGAGCTGAATTACTGTCATCTTCTGGTGACCATTCCCGCCTCCAGCGAGTTTAAATCGATCAATCTTTCCCATGCGGTGATGATACTGTGCTATGAGATATTTGCGGCGTCCACGCCGACTCCCGAAAGATTTACACCGAAGATGGCCACGTCATTCGAGCTTGAAGGAATGTACGACCATCTGAAGAAGATGCTGGTAAAAATAGCTTTTATCAACCTGGAAAAACCCGATTACTGGATGACCAATATACGTCGTTTCCTTTCAAGGACAAAACTTTTTTCAAAAGAGGTGCAGATTATCCGGGGGATCTGCCGGAGAGTTGAAAGAAGTATCGAGAACAAAAAGACTTGACTTTGCCCGGCCGGAAACTTATTAAAAACTAAAAAAACACGTAATATTATCGGCAGTCGCTTAAAAACAGGCACGAGATGAGGAGGTAGCGTACATAGTAAGCTGTCCGACGTGTAAAAGTTGTTCGTTTAAATCAGATAGGACAGCATAAAAAATTATCATTAAAGAAAAGGATGGAATGCAGATGAATAAAACTTTCTCCTTTACAGGAGCAAAAAAGATTGTCTTTGGCAATGGTTCTTTTGATGAAATTGTAGAACATATTAAGGAATCAGGCGGCGATAAGCCCTTGATAGTACTTGACAAAGGTCTTTCTGAGACCGGATTCAGGCAGAAGGTTTCAGCCCTTCTCGATAAAGGGGGCATGAAGTATGCCATATTTGACAGGATTGAAGCGGAGCCGGCGTTGGAACTTGCCGATGAGGGAACCAAGATTGCCCTTAAAGATAAATGTGACGCAGTTGTGGGCATCGGCGGCGGCAGCGCCATGGATGTCGCGAAGGCGATTGCCGTTCTTGCTGCCAACAGGGGGAAGGCTGTGGATTATCTCGGATTGAATAAGGTTCCCGGCCGGGGACTTCCGAAGATAATGGTTCCGACAACGGCCGGAACGGGGAGCGAGGTGACCTTTACGGCGGTCTTTTCAAGAAAGGATCTGAAAAAGAAGGAGGGGATGAACAGCCCGTATCTTTATCCCGAACTGGCCCTTTTAGATCCAAAATTAACATTGAGTCTCCCGCCTGAACCGACCGCTGCTACCGGAATTGATGCACTCTGCCACGCGATAGAGTCCTACACATCTGTTAATTCAAGTCCGATGAGTGAACTGGTCTCTCTGGAGGCGATAGATCTGATATCACTTAGCCTTAGAACCTGTGTCCATAACGGCAGCAACCTTGAGGCGAGAGAACAGATGCTTCTCGGCAGTCTTTACGCAGGACTCGGTCTTGCCAATGCAGGTGTTGGCGCCGCCCATTCCCTTTCCTATCCTCTCGGCGGGAAGTACGGCATCTCGCACGGTCTGGCAAATACAATTATGCTTCCACCCGTAATGGAGTTCAATCTGCCCGCCGCCCTTGAAAAATTTGCCGTCATCGCTGCCGTGATGGGAGAGCAGACAGAAGATATCCCGCTCAGAGATGCGGCATATTTAGCCGTAGAGGCGGTAGAGGCGCTGATAGAAGATTGCGGTATATTTACCGGACTGGAAGCCCTCGGCATTCCCGAAGAAGCCTTTCCGGAACTGGCGAAGGTTGCCATGACCGTGGCGAGACCCCTGGAAAATAATCCGCGCAAGGTGTCCTTCGAGGATGCTATAGAAATGTACGAGCAGGTTTATTGAACGTAAGCATTTAGCTATCAAAAGGTAAAGGATTAGGATAGTAATGTAGATTGAGGAACGCAACCCAGAGAAAGGATTGTTGAACTGAACAGCGAGCGCATTCCCCGTTGCTTGCGGCGGGGTTAGCGAGCGAATAAAATCAAGAAAGTTCCTAAACAGTAGGAGCTTCCCCGTTACTTGCTGCGGGGAGCTTCAATTGCTACAGCTTTGAACTCGAAACTTTAAACTCAACAGTTGGAGGCACAAAATGGCAGGTGCGGAAGTTATAGGGAAAGAAGAGATTAAAGAGGTTATGGAAGTACTGGAGACGGGCGTCCTTTTCAGGTATGGATTTGATAAAGAGAGGAAAGGAATCTTCAAGGTAAGGGAATTTGAAGAGACATTTGCAAAGTATTGCGGAGCCGGATATGCCCTCGGGGTATCCTCCGGTTCTGCCGCACTGAAGGTCGCCCTTGTTGCCATGGGTGTCGGCCCGGGGGATGAGGTTATTGTCCCGGTGTTTACATTCGTTGCCACATACGAGGCGGTGCTGGAGGTGGGGGCAATTCCGGTAATGGCCGATGTCGATGAATCGCTTAACCTGGATCCCGATGATATCGAGGCTAAGATGACACCCTATACGAAGGCGGTCATCCCTGTCCACATGTGCGGAGCGCCTGCACAGATCGACAAGATTGTTGACGTTGCGAGGAAAAACAATCTTATGGTTCTTGAGGATAATGCTCAGGGCTGCGGCGGTAGCTACAGGGGGAAGAAGCTCGGGACATTTGGAGACATGGGGATATTCAGCTTTGATTATGTCAAAACGATAACCACCGGTGAGGGAGGTATGGTTTTGACGGACAATAAAGCCCTCTACGATCGTGCCGACGAGTATCACGACCACGGACATGACCATAACCCGAACGTAGGCAGGGCGATGGAGGGGAGAAGCGTTCTCGGCTTCAATTACCGGATGGGTGAACTCCAGGGCGCATTGGGACTGGCACAGCTTGGAAAACTGGAGTATGTGATATCCGAACAGAAGAAAAACAAGGCAATAATCAAAGAAACCCTTGGAAAGATTAAAGGTGTGAAATTCAGGGAGATTCCCGATCCCGAAGGAGATACGGCAACATTTCTTGCATTCAATTTCCCCGAAGCTGAAATAACAAAAAAATTTCAGAAGGCCTTGAGCAGCGAGGGTATTGACACGGTACTATTTAAAGAGAATCTGTGGCATTATGTCCCCAACTGGGAGCATTTTCTTGCCCGGTCGACGGCGAACCCCCAAAAATACCCTTTTACCAATCCAATGTATAAGGGAAAGATCGATTACAGTACGACGGCCATCCCCCGGGCGGAGGACATATTCGGCAGGACCCTCTTTATGCAAATTTTTGTCAATATGCCTGAAGAAAAGATGAAAAATATCATAGGGGGGATTGAGAAAGCCGCGGGAGCCATACGGGAATTTCTGTTTAGAAGTTGGGAATAAAGAGTGTAGATTTTTTAGGAGTGAAAAAAATGTTTATAGTTACCGGAGGTGCCGGATTTATAGGTAGTGCCTTTGTATGGAAGCTCAATTCCGAGGGGATCGATAATATTATTATTGTGGATAGACTCGGGACAACAGACAAGTGGAAAAACCTGGTTAACGGACACTTTGTCGATTATTTTCACAAAGACGATTTTCTTGAGATGGTATGTGAAGACAGGGTTCCTTTCAATGTGAGGGGAGTCGTCCATATGGGGGCGTGCTCTTCTACTACTGAACGTGATGCAGACTACCTGATGGAAAACAATTACCGTTACAGCCGCACACTTGCTGAGTGGGCAATGAAAAAGGGTATCCGTTTTGTCTATGCGAGCAGCGCGGCGACATATGGTGACGGATCAGAGGGTTTTTCGGACAATGACAGTTTAACATTATCGCTCCGTCCAATTAATATGTACGGTTATTCCAAACAACTTTTTGATCTCTGGGTCCTCCGGAATAAATTTCACCACAAAATTGCCGGCGTTAAATTCTTTAATGTCTTCGGGCCGAATGAGTACCATAAGGGGGACATGAAGAGCGTCGTGTATAAAGCATACCACCAGATAGCCCAAACGGGCACGGTCAGGCTTTTTAAGTCCTACAGGCCTGAATATAACAACGGGGAGCAGATGCGCGATTTTATTTATATAAAAGATTGCGTTGAAGTCCTCTGGTGGCTGCTTGGGAAGCGTGAGGTAAACGGAATTTTTAATCTGGGGACGGGACGTGCCCGGACATGGAATGACCTTGTCACAGCGGTTTTTTCAGCGATGGGCCGTGACCTGCAGATTGATTATATCGAGATGCCGGAGGCGATTCGTAATCAATACCAGTATTTCACCGAAGCGAAGATGGAAAAGCTTCGCGCAACAGGTTGTTCCGTTTCCTTTCAGTCACTCGAAGAAGCTGTTCATGATTATGTTGTTAATTACCTGGAGAAGAATGGCCAGAGACTGTGATGAAGATAATATGTATAATTCCAGCAAGGTACAAGTCCTCAAGGTTTGAAGGAAAGCCCCTGGCAGATATTTGCGGCAAGCCGATGATACAGCATGTCTATGAAAGGGTACTGAAATCGGATACCGTATCGTATGCCGCCGTGGCAACGGATGATGAGAGAATCTTTGCGGCGGTTAAAAAATTCGGAGGCAATGTTGTTATGACATCGCCTCAGCACAGGTCGGGGACAGACAGGATTGCCGAGGCAATCTCAACCATCGATAACATTGAAGATACTGATATTGTAGTAAATATTCAAGGAGATCAGCCCATCTTTGAACCTTTACAGATAGATGAAGTTACAAAGCCGCTTCTGGAAGACCATTCCGTTGATATGAGCACTCTTATATACAGGATAAAAAAGGAGGATGAGATAACTCACCCCAATGCAGTGAAGGTAGTTTTTGACAAGAATAAATTTGCCATCTATTTTTCCAGAGCGACAATTCCTTATGTGAGAGAAAGCGATTCAGACGTAAAGTATTACAAACATCACGGTATATATGCGTACAGGAAGGCGTTTCTCATGACTTTCACCTCCCTGGAGGAAGGGTATCTCGAAAAACTTGAGGCCTTGGAGCAGTTGAGGGCGATGGAACATGGATACAAAATCAAGGTGGTTGAAACGCCGTATGATTCTGTTGAGGTGGATACGCCGGAAGAGCTGGAGAGGATTAGAAAGATAGTAAACGAAAGGAATGTTAATGAAAGTTATTGATTCACACATCCACTGTGGCGTTGAGAAAGTAAACCTCCCCTTTGAACTCATTAAGGGATATCTTGCTGAAGGGGAGATTCAAGGGGCCTGCCTTTATGCCCCCGTAGAAGACATCTATGACCGTTATGATTACCATTTTGAGGATAATTACTCCTGGATGGCCTGCCGACAGCGTGCTAATCGGTATCTGCTGGATATACAAAAGTCGAACAAAGACATATTCGCATACTTTTTTGTCTGGAACGATTTCAGAAAAAAGGAATTGATGAGGGGATATAAAGGAATTAAATGGCATCGTCATGAATATGAACCGGTTTATCATTACGATGATCCGAGGTGTGAGGATTTTCTGCAGGAGATATATTATCATCAGCTACCGATTGTTCTGGAGGAAACTTTTGAAAATACAACATATTTTGTCAACAGGGTGGCGGGACAGACACCAATTATTATTCCCCATCTGGGAGGGTTAAATGGTGGGTTTTCCGCCCTATTCGATTCGGGCATCTGGGATAATGAAAACGTCTATGCCGATACGGCTCTTGCCTCTACACGGGAGATGACGATTTTTCTCGATAAGTATGGGAGCAAAAAACTCCTCTTTGGAAGTGATTTCCCCTTCAATTCACCTTATAATGAATTGTCCAAAGTGAAAAGCTTGAAACTCAGTGAAGAAGATTATCGAAACGTCGTTTCTAACAACATATTGAAATTAATGAAAGTTCCGGATTAGGTTGAACTGAACCTGAACAGTGAGAGCATTATTCTTCGAACTGGACAGCGAGCACATTCCCTGCTGCTTGCGGCGGGGTTAGCGAGCGAATAAAAAATAAACATTTTCCTTACCCCGATAAACGGGATAAGTCCCACTAAAGGGGATAAATGCGTTAACGAAAATATTTTCTAACTTACTAAACAGTCGGAGATTCCCCGCAACTTGTTGCGGGGATCTTCAATTACTTCGTTCCCCGCTGCTTACTGCGGGGATCTTCAAATTTGCGAAAACACGGCGCAGCCCCTTAAGGCTGCAACACTTGCAGGGCTAAAGCCCTGTATTATATTTACAGGAGAAGATTCTTTATGCACGTAACAAACGGTCTCCATGCCTTTATCTGGCGTAATCCTGCAGCCAATAACTGCAACACATATTTGATAGATGGTTCAAAAAAGACAGTAATCGATCCCGGCCATCTCAATTATTTCGCCCATGTCGATGAAGGGCTTGCCGATTTAGAACTTTCCCTTGATAAGATCGATCTGGTCATTACGACCCACGGGCATCCCGATCACATAGAGGCGGCACAACAGTTTGAAAAACCTACCCTTTTTGCGATGAATCAAGGAGAACACACATTTATCAAAAACATTGCCGGTAATTACTTCAAGATTCCTGAACCGGACTTTTTCCTGGGAGAGGGGGATCTGACGATTGGCGACAACACGTTTCAGGTCATTGTTACCCCCGGACATTCTCCCGGTTCAGTGTGCCTTTACTGGCCTGAGCAGAAGATACTGTTTACCGGTGACGTGATCTTCAACCGGGGAATCGGCCGGACTGATCTGCCAGGGGGAGACAGTAAGCTTTTAAAAGAAAGTATTAAAAGTATCTCGAAACTCGATGTAGAATATCTGCTGCCCGGACATGGAGAGATAGTGGTTGGTGCCGAGGCGGTCCAGGCCAATTTCCAGATGGTTGAAGATTATTGGTTCAATTATCTGTAACCGATTGTAATCTTTTTTTGTACACCGCTTCTAACTCTTTATAGTAGGCATTCCAGCTTTCATCAATGGTCAGGTTTGGAATAACGGCTGAACCGAAGACCCCCCTTTTCGCTAATATGTTTTTTGTCTTTTCCAGACTTTTTGATTTTTCAAAGGCGGCTTCATTCTGGAAAGCCTTTATAATGTTTACAAATGGATCTTTTTTGATGTTCAAGATATCTTTCATCAGTTCCAATAATTTCACATTATCGCCATCCATCTGAAGACTTTCCACCAGTTCGACTTTCAGGAGTTCCTGAAGCGTGGAATAGTTGTCTTGCCCTTCTTTTTTCAGCTCTGATTTGAGGGTTTTCTCGGTTATCCGGTTGTCTGAGTATCTTTGTACCCATCCTTTCACTCTCTCCGCGAGCTCGGTTCGGCGGAGGCCTTCCTTTTCTTCCTCGGTCATGGTCAGGCCTTTAGTTTTTTCCATGATGATGTCTAATGTGCTTTTTATCTCTCCCATGTTGTCTTCTTCTCTTCCGGATTTTTAGATGGACGATACCGTAAATGTACTCAATCTTCAAGGCAAGATCTTAGAAAAAAGTTTTTTATTCAATCGAGTCGTGGTAGAGTTCCTCATAAAAATCTGGTATTGAGACTTTGGAGGAGACAGATGAAACTTATACGTTTTATCTCTGAGGACGGCCGTGAATTATACGGGGACTTTGATCAACGCCGCCCGGGTCGGGCACGTGTCATTGAAGGGGATATTTTCGGTGTGTTCAATGCAACATCGGAAGGGGCGACGATAGAGACACTTCTTGCCCCGGTCTCCCCGCCCAACGTTCTGGCACTGGGGCTCAACTACCGCAGGCATGCCGATGAAACCGGCATGGAACATCCCGATATCCCTGTAATGTTTATAAAAGCCACAAACACTGTCATTGGTCCCGGATCACCTATCATCCTTCCCACAGCAGGACCCGATGAGGTTGATTATGAGGCCGAGCTTGCCGTCATTATCGGTAGAGAAGCAAAAAACGTACCCCCCCAGGATGCGATGGATTACATCCTCGGTTACACCTGTGCCAACGATGTCAGTGCCCGGGACTGGCAGATTCACAAGCAGAAAAATCAATGGGCACGCGGTAAGAGCTTCGATACTTTCTGTCCGCTCGGTCCATATATTGTGACCCGTGACGAAATTCCGGATCCGGACAATCTTCGCATACGTGCCATTCTTAACAGAAAGGTATTGCAGGATTCCAATACATCCGATATGCTTTTTGATGTCCGCACGATTGTGAGCGATCTCAGCCGGTCTATGACACTGCTGTCCGGTACTGTGATTTTGACGGGAACTCCCGAGGGAGTGGGTTTTACCAGAAAGCCGCCTGTCTTCCTGAAAGAAGGCGATGTTATAACCGTAAATATTGAAAAAATCGGGGAACTTACCAATCCGGTAACAATGGAAGGGTGAAATCTCGTCTTGAACGAAAAGAGGAAGGTTAAAAGTTGAGTCAGGATATATACAAGGCGATTCACGCAAGGGTTAAAAAAGAACCTTTTGCAAAGAAGCTCGGCATGAAATTGATAGAAGTTAGTAAGGGCTATTCCGTTGTTGAGATAAAACTTACAAAGGAGATGGAAAATATCTTCGGCATGACCCACGGGGGGGCCATATTCTCTCTGATAGATGAGGCATTTGAAACGGCTTCAAACTCACACGGTACGGTCGCGGTTGCCCTCAATATGAATGTTACCTATATATCGGCTCCGCGTACCGGAGACACCCTGAGGGCGGAGGCAGAAGAGGTCGGTAGAACAGCGAGGACGGGGAACTATTCCATCAAGGTTACGGACGCTAAAGGAGAGCTGATTGCGGTCTGTCAGGCACTTGTTTACAGAAAGAAGGAAAGATTGCCGTTTTTAGGAAGGGATGATTGAAGAGAACGCGCAAAAAGATTGCCGAAAACCGACAGGATATTGTTTTTTCTGCGATGATTATTATATTAATCCGGGTGTATTAATGAAAAATTTAAAAATGTAAGAAAAACGTATTCCCGCAGTTCACTGTGGGGAGAGTCAAACGTTTTGGAGGATGTAGATGAAAATGAACATAGAGAATAAAAGCAGAAAAACCTTTTTTACGGTGTTACTGGTTTTTCTAATGGGGGTTTTTGTGGTTTCCATGGTGGGAGCTGTACGTTTTTCACCAGTATTTAAAGGAACTTACGTGAATGACGCTCTTGCAGCTTCGGTGGCAGAAGCGATAAGGCCTCCCGACTCCTTTGCTGATTTAGCCGAGAAGCTAAAACCTGCTGTGGTTAATATCAGCACTACAAAGGTTATCAAGGGTGGTGCCATGAAGCAATTTATGTCTCCTTTCGGAGAGGAATTTCCTTTTGATAGATTTTTCGGGGGAGACGATTTTTTTAGGAAGTTTTTTGGTGATATTCCGGAGAAAGAATTTAAACAAAAGAGTCTCGGATCCGGTTTTATAATCAGCAAGGACGGCTATATATTTACGAATAATCATGTTGTTGAGAAAGCCGACAAGATAAAGGTAAAGCTTTCCGATGGTAAGGAATACGATGCCGAAGTGAAAGGTAAAGATGCCAAGACCGATATAGCCCTGATAAAGATCAAACCGACAGGCAGCTTGCCGATCGTCGGTTTTGGTGACTCGGATGCATTGAGGGTAGGCGACTGGGTTATCGCAATAGGAAATCCCTTCGGTCTTGAACATACGGTGACCGCCGGGATCGTAAGTGCCAAGGGGCGGGTTATCGGTTCAGGTCCCTATGATAATTTTATCCAGACGGATGCCTCTATAAATCCCGGGAACAGCGGAGGTCCACTTTTTGATATGCAAGGGAGGGTCGTGGGTATCAATACGGCGATTATTGCCCGTGGGCAGGGGATCGGATTTGCCATTCCCATAAACATGGCTAAAGGAATTTTGTCTGACCTTAAAACAAAAGGGAAAGTCGTACGGGGCTGGCTTGGCGTTTCCGTGCAGGAGATTACGGAAGATATTGCGAAAAACCTCGGGATTAAAGATGCTAAAGGGGTTCTGGTGAATGATGTGTTCAAAGGGGATCCCGCAGACAGGGCAGGGCTAAAAACCGGTGATATTATACTTGAGGTTGGCGGGAAAAAGATTAACGACACCCATGAGTTATTGAGGATTGTAGCGACTCTTTCCGTTGGGAAAGAGGTTGAACTGAAGATTTTGCACAACGGAAAGGAAAAAGTCCTGCAGATCGTGGTAGCGGAACGGGAAAAGGGAGAGAAAGTCGCCACGACAGAAGAGGCTAAGGAATATTTGGGAATGACGGTTCAGGAAATTACACCGGAGGTTGCCGCCCACCTTGGTCTTTCCGAAGAAAACGGGGTCATCGTTACCCATGTGCAGGCAGGAAGCCCTGCAGATGATGGAGGGGTAAAACCGCAAGATATTATTCTGCAGGTAAACAAGGTTAAAATTTCTTCTATGGAGGATTACGTAAAGGCCATTTCCCGGAAAGATGCAGAGAATAGCAGTATGCTTTTGATAAAACGAGGAAGAACAGCTTTCTTTCTTGTTATTCGTAAGTGATTACGGAAAAAGACAGAGTTTCCTTTATCCTCATTTTTCAGATTGAAGGAGCTCCCCCGTTGTTTTTATGGATACAAGTAAATATCTATTGACTATTTACGAAAAACTGGACAGGTACTTTGGAGATCTGCACTGGTGGCCCGGTGAGACACCCTTCGAGATAATAGTAGGCGCGATACTGACCCAGAACACAAGCTGGGAGAATGTAAAAATTGCCATAAGTAACTTGAAATCAAAAGGGTTTCTTTATCCTGAAAAACTTATTGATATAGAAGACGATATTTTAGCGGGACTGGTTAAATCTTCCGGCTATTATAATGTAAAGACGAAAAGACTAAAAGCGTTCCTTCGGTTTCTGCGGCAGGAATATGCATTGAATCTGGAGAAGATGTTTGAGGAGAACCTCTGGACCCTGAGAGAAAAACTGTTGGATGTTAATGGGATCGGAGAAGAAACGGCAGACAGTATACTCCTCTACGCGGGGAACAAACCGATATTTGTCGTTGATTTATACACGCGCAAGATTTTACAGAGGCACGAAATCATTGATGGCGGGCTAAGCTATGGGGAAATTCAAAAACTTTTTATGAAGAGCATTCCCAACAGTGCTCGGCTATTTAATCAGTATCATGCACTTTTCGTAAACACGGGCAAGCGTTTCTGCAAAAAAGCCCCTCGTTGTGAGGGTTGTCCGCTTGAGAATATGGAATCAATATTATTAAGTTAGTCGAGTGATTGCATCGCAGGCGAACTCGTTAGTTTTGATCAATAAAGTATAAGCTAAAAAATCTTTGTGCCTTAGTGCCTCTGTGCCTCTGGTACTTGATAAATTACAGGGAGATTCAAAATGTTGTTGGAAATAAGGAATTTAAGTGTTGATGTCCAGGGTAAAGAAATGCTCCATAATGTCAATCTTGAGATTGATTATGGCGAAACCCATGTCCTTTTTGGGAAAAACGGGTCGGGGAAGACATCACTGTTAATGACGATTATGGGAATGTCCGGATATAAAATCACAAAAGGTAATATCTTTTTCAAAGGAAACGACATATCCAAACTTCCGATTAATGAGAGGGCCAAGATGGGGATCGGTATGTCGTTTCAGAGACCCCCGACCATCTCCGGGGTGAAGACGAGCGACCTTGTTAAGATAATTAATAATAACGGGAAGAATACAGAGAATATAGCAAAGAGCTTGAACGTCTCGGAGTTTCTGGACAGGGATGTAAACCTTGGATTTTCAGGAGGCGAGATAAAAAAATCCGAGCTTCTACAGCTCGTGTCTCAGAATTCGGACTTGATTCTGCTTGACGAGCCGGAATCAGGTGTCGACATAGAGAATATTAAGGTAATCGGAAAAGTAATAAAAAATCTTCTTCAGAAGCACCTTCGACGTCACAGAGTCAGATCAGGACTTGTCATCACGCATACCGGTCTTATACTTAATTATCTTGAGGCGGATAAAGGACATATTTTGCTTAATGGCGGAATAAGATGTGAAGGCAACCCGAGAGAGATGTTCCAGACGATTCAGAAATTTGGTTATGAGGAGTGTGTAAGGTGTCAAAGATAAGGGAAAGAGCAGAAGCTGCAGCAGACAAGAAGGCATTATACGGAGCTGATATTGATCTACCCAGTTTCAAGCAAGAGGCATCGGTTCACGAATATAATCCTGAAATGGCAGGTTTTTCCGAAGAAGAGAGAAAAAATTTTGCCGAGGTGGGAATCGTAACTTCAGGTGAAGAAAGATCTGGCAATTTTCTGATGATGGATCATTCACCGGTTCATTGCTCCGTCGGCCAGGAAGGCGTTGAACTGCTTCCCATGGCCGATGCCCTTGAAAAATACGATGGCCTTAAAGAGTACTGGTGGAAGGCAGTTGATGTGGGAACGGATAAATACACTGCCGGGGCGGAGCTAAATTTTAACAATGGCTATTTTGTCAGGGTAAAGGCCGGGGTTTCGGCGACTTTTCCAGTGCAGACCTGTCTTTACATAGACGAGGAAGAGATTGCCCAGAACGTTCATAACGTCGTTATTGCTGAAGAGGGGTCGGAACTCCATCTTATAACTGGATGTGCAACAGCGCCACATCTGAGGAGGGGCCTCCATATTGGCGTTACGGAGTTTTATATAAAAAAGGGGGCAACAGTTACTTCTACCATGATACATAACTGGGGGGAGGAGGTCGAGGTCAGACCGAGGACGGTGGTTATGGTGGAAGAAGAAGCAACATTCATGTCAAACTACGTCTCAATGAAACCTGTTAAATCTGTTCAAATGTACCCCGTTGTCAGGCTTTTAGGGGAGGGGGCTGTAGCGCGGATCAACAGTATCCTGGTTGCGGCAAAAGGATCGGAGCTGGATGTAGGGGGAAGCGTTTCTTTAGAAGCAGCCGGTACCAAGGCCGAGATCATTTCAAGAGCCATTTCTACCGGAGGAGACATCATAGCGCGGGGACAACTGATAGGGCACAAACCGGGAATAAAGGCCCACCTTGAGTGCAATGGATTGATGCTTTCGGAAGAGGGGTCGATTCGTGCCATTCCCGAACTTGATGGCAGGGTTGCCGGTGTGGAGATGTCTCATGAAGCGGCGGTGGGGAAGATATCCCAGGATCAGATAGAATATCTTATGGCCCGAGGTCTTAATGAAGAGGAGGCAACCGCTCTTATTGTAAGGGGCTTTCTTAACGTTAAGATGGAAGGACTTCCAGAAGAACTCCAGATGGAGATAGACAGAATTGTCTCCGAAAGCGAAAAGAGCATCCTTTGAAAATATTTCACAGAGCCTCTGCATAACCACCTTATAACGACAAATTTCACTGTGCCTATCGCAGGGCTGGCTTTAGTTCCCTGCTTACATACTTATCGTAATAGCTCTAACCCGATATTTTTGAAGGTTCCGTTTTTATCATGCTGAAATTATATGATTATACGGGCATTATCCATTTTCACTCGGAGTATTCCTATGACGGCCGTGCCTCCATAGCTGAAATTGTCAGGGCGGCCGGAGAGAACAACATCGATTTCCTGATGCTTACCGACCACTCGACCCTTGAGGCGAAAAGGAGGGGGCTCGAAGGATGGCATGGGGATACGCTCCTCATTGTAGGGGAGGAGATTTCCCCCCGCTTCAATCACTATCTCGCTTTCGGCATCGATGAACCGACGGTTGTTGGCAAAGACGATGAGGGTGATCCGCAGGTATATATAGATACCGTCAGAGAACAAGGGGGAATCGGGTTCATCAGCCACCCAGACCACCAGGGGACGGAAATGTTTCACGTGAAACATTTTCCATGGCTGGACTGGACGGTGTCCGGTTATACGGGGATCGGGATATGGGACTTCATGACTGACTGGCAGTTCTCCCTGAGGGGGTATCTGAGCGGATTGATCGGTTTCCTCTTTCCCGCCTACACCCTTCGGGGCCCCAAAAGGGTTACCCTTGACCGGTGGGACAGACTCAACCGGGATTCAAGGGTTGTCGGTATCGGAGAACTTGACAATCACGACTCCTTTGAAAAAGTCCTCGGTCTGGGATTTTCGGTTTTCCCCTTCTCAAAAGCGTTCAAGCTTGTCCGGACCCATCTATTGACGGAGTCGCCTCTGGTAAAGGATAGCAGAAAAGACCAGGAGACGCTTCTGTCCGTCCTCAAGCGTGGGCGCGCATATGCGGCGCTTGAATACTTCCGCGAGGCGAAAGGATTTTCATTTATTATTGCCGACAGGGAAAAACGGGCCACAATGGGGGATGAATTCCTCCTCGACGGAAAGGCCCTACTCAGGGTTGAAATCCCCGAGAAGGGAAAAATCTGTGTCGTCAGAGACGGTGCTCCCTTTGGAGAGACGGTCGGGAGGGTGCAGGAATACGAGATAAGGAAAAAAGGGGTTTACCGGATTGAAGTATACCTCAAACATTTAGGAAAATACCGCCCCTGGATATTTTCAAACCCCATCTATGTCAGATAATAAAAAGATATTACCGTACAGATTAATCTTCTCCGGCCACATATTGGTTTGTTGCGTGCAGTGGCAAGCTATTTTAACTCTTTAATTTCATTTCAACAATAATGTTATAAGCGAATAGCTGAAAATTGTGGGTGCTGACTTTTGCATCAGCATTATTGTAGCTTTCTGCCTAAACCTGCCACTTGGGTATTGCTGTCAACAAGGAAATTGTATGAAGAAAAAGTGGTGTGGATCAGCCTCTTCAATCCTGTCACCCTGAATTTATTTCAGGGTCTCTTGTTGTTTCAATCCACGCCCCCGTGTGGGGGGCGACGGGGGAAGACTTATATGTCTTTCAGGATTTTCGACCAGTAGCTCTTTTTTCCTCTGCCGTGGGGTTGTATGATTCCTTCTTTTTTAAGATCCCGTAATACACGTTGTAACGTCGATTCCGGAACATCAGGGAAGGTTTCTCGCATCATTGCAATGGTAATTTCTTGTGGAAATTCGCTTTTTATGCTTTCTCTTATCTCATAGTAACTGCCGCCGCTTGTTTCGGGCGTCTTTCCGTAACGGGCTATGACTTCGGAGACTTTATGATGCGGCGTGTCTTCTTCATGGGCTGTAATTGCAGAAAAGAATTGATGTGTCCATTCCTGGCCAAGTTTGCGGTTCCCGGCAAAGACAATCGGTAAATTTGGGTGAAATGTATGCAGTTCAGCGATTGCTTTCGCTGAAAAAGCAGGTGGGTAGAATTTCATTTTTTCAGGGTTTAGGAAGTCAGAATAATTGGCCTCGATGACAAGTGCCGAATTCCGGTATGCCTCAAGCTCACTCAACTGCTGATGGAAAATACTCATCCTGCCGAATTCGGCAATCAGATTGTCAAGGGTCTTTCGCTCCACCACCGCGGTGATTCCGTTACCTTCTTTTAATGCGTAATCACCGACGGGAAGCTGTTCTCTCGTTACGGTGTCATTTGGAAATCGCCAAGGGTAACGTTCAGTGGAGTCGATTGCAATTGCGAGTTCGCTTTTCGTGTAAGTCGAGAGCTTGACTCTTGGTTTCCGCTCTTTTAATCCACGTTCGGTTCGCCAGAATATCTGTTCGTACTCGCCCTCTTTGGATTTGTATTTTTTAGTGAGGAAAAGAAAATCGCAACGCTTGTTCTTCGGTCTGTCGAGGACAACAGCGAGGCGTTTTCCGTATCGCTTTAGTGAAACGACGGGCACACGCTGAACTTCTTCAATAATCCGGGGTAATCCTTCATCCTCTTCACGTATGCAGAACACATGCCCCTTCTGCCCGGGCCATCGTTCCTGCACACGCAGAAGCGTCCTTCCATTCTGCCTAATGGTCAGTAGGTAAGGAAATTTTGGATTGTCGATTGATTCCAGTATCCAAAGGGTGTTCATCTTTTTTCACAATCTTACAAAATTTCGCTGAACACTTTTAAATTTTTTCTATTCTCTCAGTTTATGGGAGACAGATTTAAAATCTGTCCCGCTGGACTTAAAACCCTTGTTATAGTGGAAGGTCCTTTTAATTAAACAGATTTATCATGGTTGGAACAGACGTCTCCCTTCATCAGGTAGAGACCGAGCAGATAGGGTTTCTGAGATAAAAAGGCCATTGCATCATTTCTTATTTCTTCTTCGGCATAGGCGATGCTACAGCGCCAGGTCTGATAGTCAAATGTGATGCTTCGAGCAAAATAAAGGGGCTTGAGTACATTTATAATCTCTTTTTTTACCTCTTCAGTACCTTTATCGAAAAGGTAAAGAAGACTATAGATAACCTGAGACCAGAACATAATATCTACATCGTAATTATCCATCAAGAACATGTTATGAAGTTTTTGGTAACCGTAAGGGCTCAGATACCATCTAACGAGGTCGTGATATTTCTCATATTCAGCCCGGCAATCTTTCTTAAGTTTCATAATGTCTATCTCAAGCGACTGGGGTTCCTTCATCTTCTTCGGACCACAGCACTCAACCTCACGAGGTGTGGTCTGCCACAGGGTCTTCTCGCCCGGCTTTAACCAGGTTTCCAGCCATTTCGACCGATTCGCAGCTATTATTGAGTAGAGGGTGTAGACCACCTCTTCAAACATCTGGCCAAGCTTAGCAGCGCTTGCGTTGTGGATCTTGGCTCCAAGGCCGGCCTGGCAGACCTTGAAGTCGCCAAAGAGGGCATTGAGAGTCATAAAGATATCAATGCCGTATTGACGAGTCATATCATTCCACGGCTGCTTCAGCCAGTGGGAACAGAGCTTTCGCGAAAAGGCAAAATCGCCCCCTATCGGCTGCCGGACATCGACCCCGGTCAGGGAGAAGACGAGAGGATAACAGAGGTGGTTTGTAATCGTCCCATCGAACTGGTGCCTCGAATAGACAGGAGTAACAAAATCGAACCCGTCCCGGATAGAATGCCCAAGATGCTTGATCCAATCCGGCTTTATTGAACGAAGGTCTGCATCAACAACGATTATAATCCTGGCATCTACCTCTATACAAAAATTGAATAGGTTCCAGAAATTGTTTCCCTTTCCCTTGACTCCCTCGGCTGTGGAAATGTATTTTTTGGGAACAGTGGTTTCAGCAGAAAGAAACGCTCCTCTGGTATCGTCCGGACTATTATTGTCACAGTTGACAATGATGCTTCTTGCGTCAGGAAAATATTTAGAAAGACCATTCCCAGCTACCTTGACAACATGGCCGATGGTCCTGGCTTCATTATAAGATGGAATACCAACAACCACATCGTATTTTTCTCCCATATACTTTTCTTCAGGCACCCTTTTCACCAATAACGGATTTCACGATTGATGGTCTCGTAAAAAGTCATAAATTGCAACATTTGTCATGCTGAACTTGTTTCAGCATCTAATTATTTCAGTAAGTTAGAGACCCTGAAATAAATTCAGGGTGACAAAAAAAGACTTTTTACAGACATGTAAAGTTCAAGGCTACTTGGCAGACATTCTCAATTGCAATGCTGTTTTTATAACATCCACAGCAGCATCGATACTCAAATTCGCGGTATTTAGCACGAGATCGTAATGCATCGGATCCGCCCCATTAGCATTGAAGTATTTTTTAATGAAGTCATCCCGTTCAGATTTCACATTCAATATGCGCTGCTTGGCCTCTTTTTCAGAAATATCTAATTCATATGCTACATTCCTAATCTTAACCTTCTGCGGAGCTATAATTCTGACTTTGAGGGTTGTATCAGACGACAGGATGAAATTTGCCCCTCTGCCCAATATAACCGCTCGGCCATGTTTTCCTATGGTACCTATAATCTTCGTGAGATGATTCATATACTGATGATCCCACAGATGTCGTTCTCCTTCCAGAGTTTGTACAAGCTCATCCAGAAAGGAACGTCCTTTTTCATCAAGAGTCCTGACCACTCTTTCACTCATTTTGGCGCTTTTTGCCACTTCATTAATTATATTGACGTCAAACAGATCAAGGTCCAGCTGCTTGGCAAGTTCCATGGCTATCAGATGACCATTACTTCCGGGTTCTCTTGAAACTGTTATCACAGAGGGAGGTGTTTCCTTTTTATTCTCTTCTTTTTCCCTCATTTCCCACTTTCGAAACTGCTCTTCGACCAACTGCTTAATCGATTGTGATGACTGTGCCCTAACATTCATAACCTTTCTCCTTTGATCTCTTGATTATCTTAATTCAATTTGGGATATCACGGAAGTAGCGTGCCAATCAACAAAAAAACATTACTTGCAGTAAATTATTCCTTAACACGGGTGATATAATCTCCTGTACGCGTATCAACCCTTATTTTTTCTCCTTCCTCGATAAACGGAGGCACCTGTAGCTGATAATCTGTCTCCAAGACAACAGGTTTGGTATTTCCCGATACTGTGTCTCCCTTAACCCACGGATCGGCCTTGACGACGGTAAGATCGACAAAATTAGGGATGGTAATGCCGATCGGGTTCCCCCCGAAAAAGAGGGCTTCCACCTCAAGGTTATCAATGAGGAAATTTTTGGCATCCCCTACCTGCTCGGCGGTCAGAAAAACCTGTTCATAATTTTCCACATCCATAAAGCAGTATTTGTCCTCCTCGGCGTACAGGTACTGCATCTTTTTCTCCTCCAGATCGGCAGACTGGAAGGTATCCGCCGAGCGAAAGCTTCGATCAAACTGAGTCCCGCTTATCATGTTACGGAGCTTACATTTATATACAGGCTGTCCCTTGCCCGGCTTGAGGAAAGAAAAATCAATAATAATGTAAGGTTCGTCATCAATTTGAATCTTTAAACCCTTCTTTAAATCACTGGCACTATACATATCAAATCACTCCCTTTTTTTATATAACCGTGACCTTCACTTAAAAAGAAGGATTTAACAGGTTTCTAAAAAGCTTTATTAATCTATTTACAGTGTTATGTCAAAAAAATATTATCATTTCGCGGATCTTTTCAAAAAAGGAAAACCTATCAGATCACATCTCTTACCACCTTATAAAAGAATATGTCTATTTTATTGTGTGTTCCCCCGTCAATAAAAATGTACATTTTTTTCTTGACATAGGCACAAAGGTATGGTTGAAGTGTCACTTCAATAATTGATGAGGATTTTTCAGGTCATAATGGACAGACAGAAAATCAATGCAAATACAAAATTTAACGGCTGGTTTAGTTATTATTACTATTTTGCATTGGTCTGCCCATTGATCAGGAGGTCCTAAAGTAAACTAAAAAAGACATTCCGGCCATGGGTAGATCGAGTGATTCTGCACCATGGCTTTTTATTTTTAGTCAGGCCATGGTGGCGATTTTCACCATGGCCTTTTTTTGGAGGGAAACAGGAGGATAAAAAATGATTATCGTAATGAAAAGAAATGCAACGAAGGCACAGATTGATCATGTTATGAAGTGGGTTGAGTCGGTCGGTTACAGGTCACACCCCTCCCACGGTGTTGAACGGACAATTATAGGTGTAGTTGGAGACGACAGGGACAAAGCGCATTTAAAACAAGCTGAATCTCTGTCAGGTGTGGAAAATACAATGCCAATCCTGAAACCATATAAACTGGCAAGCCGTGAAGCAAAAGAAGGAAACACGACTATCCGAATAAAAAATATTGAAATCGGCGGGCCGCAATTTATCGTCATGGCCGGCCCCTGTTCAATCGAAAGTGAAGAACAGCTGATGGAAAGCGCCTACATTGTCAAAAAGGGAGGTGGCGACATACTCAGGGGAGGAGCATTCAAGCCGAGAACCTCTCCGTACAGTTTCCAGGGAATGGAAGAAGAGGGCCTGAAGCTTTTAAAAAAGGCCGGTGAGGCGGTTGATATCCCCGTCATTACCGAGGTACTCAACACATCTGATGTGGATCTGGTAGAAGAATATACCGACATCCTGCAGATCGGGGCACGAAATGTACAGAACTTCGCCCTCTTGAAAAAGGTGGGCGGCGCCGGGAAACCGGTAATGCTGAAGCGGGGTTTAATGACTACTATCGAAGAACTCCTCATGTCAGCGGAATATATCATTTCTTCGGGAAATGACAATGTTATACTCTGCGAGCGGGGTATCCGCACCTTTGAAACAGCAACTCGAAATACCCTTGACATCAGTGCGGTACCTGTTTTGAAAGAGTTAACCCATCTTCCTGTTATTGTTGATCCTTCTCACGCAGCCGGGCACTGGAAATACATTATTCCATTAGCACGAGCGGCTGTGGCCGTGGGAGCAGACGGAATCATGGTTGAAGTTCATCCGGAACCCGAAAAGGCCTTTTCGGACGGGATGCAATCGCTCAAACCGGCAAAGTTTTATCAACTGATGGAGGAAGTAAAAATCCTCGAAAAAACAATGCGAACGGAGATATACAGGTGATACAATGAATAAAATAAAAGTAAATCTTGATAGAAAAATATCAGCTTCATATGAGATCTGCATAGGCAATAATATTGGTGATCGCATTGAGATGATCATTACCAAAAATAACTGTGCTTCCCGATATGTCGTTGTTACGGACTCCAATGTATCTGCTCTGCACGGAGAAAGGTTTTTAACAACACTCAAATCAATGGGGCTTACTGTAGATATGATAGAAATCCCTGAGGGAGAGGCCTCAAAAAATATCAATACTGTTCTTGATATCGCCAAAAAGCTGATAAAAATGGGTATTGACAGGAAAGCGGCTCTAATCGCACTGGGCGGCGGTGTCGTAGGCGATGTCGTCGGGTTTGTTGCAGCCATATATATGAGAGGCATACCTTACTACCAGATTCCAACTACCCTTCTGGCACAGGTGGATAGCAGCATCGGTGGAAAGACGGCGATTGATCTGCCCGAGGGGAAGA
>Ga0268278_1000036_pt1 | contig 112753 bp, 90 predicted proteins | sample saktaG_3_FD_190135 | JGI IMG/M metagenome (GOLD analysis project Ga0268278, IMG submission 190135) | Saline water microbial communities from Sakinaw Lake, British Columbia, Canada - sak_2010_1_5_55m | ecosystem: Environmental > Aquatic > Non-marine Saline and Alkaline > Saline ...
CAAGGCCTTTTTCGCCAAAATTAACCGAAGAAGACAAAACTCTTGATTTAACTTTAAGACCGAAAACTTGGGAAAGTTATATTGGCCAGGAAAAAGTAAAAAAGAATATTCAGATAATTATTGAAGCAGCCAAAAAAAGAGGTGAACCAATAGAACACCTGCTTTTTTATGGCGGAAGCGGACTTGGAAAAACCACTATATCGCATATTATTGCCAAAGAATTGGGAACAAAAATCCGGGTAATTGCAGGTCCTGTTATTGAAAAAGTCGGGGATTTAGCTGCAATCCTAACTAATTTAAACGAAGGGGATGTTTTATTTGTGGATGAATGTCACAGAATGAATCACCTAATAGAGGAATTCCTTTATCCAGCCTTAGAAGACTTTAAGCTGAATCTTATCTTAGGCAAAGGACCAATGGCAAGAACTATGGAACTGAAACTACCTCGTTTTACTCTAATCGGAGCTACTACCCGCCTGGCTTTGTTGTCTGCCCCTTTAAGAAATCGTTTCGGAGCAACATTCCAGCTTAATTTCTACAAAAAAGAAGATATTGAAAAGATTATTCAAAGGTCAAGCAATCTGTTGAGAATAGAGATAGAGCCAGAGGCAATTAAAGTCATCGCTCAGTGTTCCCGTTTCACTCCAAGAGTAGCCAATCGGCTTCTCAAAAGAGTTAGGGATTTTGCTCAAGTTGAAGGAAAAGGAGTAATTACAAAAAATATTACTGAAAAGACCTTAGGATTTTTAGAGATTGATAAACTTGGTCTTGAATCAGGAGATAGAAAAATTCTGGAAACAATCATTAAAAAATTTGAAGGAGGTCCTGTTGGTCTTCAGACATTATCTGCAGCTACTTCAGAAGAAGAAGACACTATCTTAGATATTTATGAGCCCTACTTAATGCAACTTGGCTTTATTGAAAGAACCCCTCGGGGAAGAACTGTTACCAAGGTTGGCTATCAACATCTTAAGATTCCGTATAAAAAATCCCAATACTTAATCTAAGTCCTAAAAACTTACCCGGGGCAAGTTTTAACTCTTTTCAACAAAGCAAGAAAAAGAGATTTAGTAAGAATTTAACTTTAGGAGTTCGAGTCCCGCCACCGGAGCAAATTTTAGAGGGTTAATAGCCCTCTTTTATTTTTAGCTCTTGACTTATTTAATAAATAGGCGTATAATTGAGGTGTTGTGAAAGAACGTTAATAATTTGGTTTCAGCAAAGGAGAAAATCAGATGTCCGAAGAAATGCTTACCCCAAAGTTTCTTACCGAACAAGTTGCCAAAAAGGCGGTTCATCATGTTCTGAGCGTAATCCAGAGTCTTGATGGCGTACTCAATCGTATGATGTGTCATATTGTCATATTAGTTCCGTCCATGAAGGATGATCGACAAAGGAATTATCCGGATTGGCCGAATTACCAGATTGAGCCGTGTGCAATCTACGAATATAGCTTTGGTAATATGTCGAACTGGCCACACAGATTTGACAGTATTGCACGTTGCAAGGCTTTGCAACTCTGGCATGACCGTAACGATGATCGGACGGATTGTATGCCACATTTGCTTTTTCCAGGAGATACTCCTTATTGGGGTGGTGTAAAACGACATGGCATTGTCGTGGCCTGTTCTGGCTTCCAACCACATTTCGATAAGATGTTCTCTGGCATGATCGCTGATATGTGTATTGGTTTGTCCTATAACGGCTGGACCGATCTCAAAGACGATCTTAACGAGGATTTCTTGCCCTAAAACAAGCCACTGGATCGTAATGAAAAAACTAAGTCATAAGCCGTTCTGTTATTATTCTTGCAGAACGGCCTTTTATTTTTAAGTTGTAGTTTGTGTTTCTTTCGTTAATAAACAGTTCTAACATAGTCCGGTTCCCGGAGCACCGATAAAAAATCGCCAAGAAGGCGGTTTTTTGATAGAATAATACAATGAAAGAAAAATATGAAAAATTTAATGTGGGAGTTAATGTATTTGTCGTTCGGGATAAAAAATTACTATTAGGAAAAAGAAAAAACGTATATGGTGCAGGAAGTTGGGGATTACCAGGGGGTCATTTGGAATATGGAGAAAGCATGAAAGATGCTGCTGCCCGTGAACTGGAAGAAGAAACAGGATTGAAGTCAATTAAATTTGAATTCGTAGGACTTATAAATGATGTTCGGGAAGATGAACACTATCTTCAGATAGGATTTTTAGTAAAAGAAGTCGGAAATGGCAAGGAACCTGTATTAAAGGAACCTGAAAGATGTGAAGAATGGAAATGGTTTGATTTAGATAATTTGCCAAAGAAAATTTTTGTTGGCCATGCCCAACAGATTGAAACTTTTAAAAAAGGGTTACTTTTTTCAGATAAATAATTCCACCAAACAGATTCTAACACTTCAATTCTTCAGGGCAGGCTACGATTAGAGGGTTGATAACACTCTTTTTATATAAAAAGTGCAAAAAGTGTGTGCACATTACCGTAAGCTATTGACAAAGGTCTATGGTTCTGTATTATTAAGATAGAAACGCCTCAGCCAGCCGTAAGGTCCGCTGGGGTTCTGTTTTTATGAAAACAATACTTTTTATAGATGGGCGTAATTTTATTAGTAGAATAAAGTCTGTTCTTAGTCCCGAAAAAGAGAAAGGAAAAGAAGTTGACTTTTCCATTTACAACTTTACAGGACTTTTAGATAAGGTATTGGCAGGTATTAGTATTGATAAGAAGATATTTTATATTGGTAGGCTTGCCAAACATGAGAAAACAAAAGAAAAATCTGCCGAATTAATACGGAAACAAAGAGAATTAAAAACTCATTTAGAAAAACAAGGATTTGAAGTGATTTATGCTGGACGAGTACGAGGCCACGAAGAAAGTTGCCCCAAGGGACATAAATTTTTAACATTTAAAGAAAAAGGCGTAGATGTGAGAATTGCGGTTGATATGATTACGCTCAGTCACAATAAAGAATTAAAAGTAGCAATTATCGGTAGTTCGGATTCAGACTTGCAACCTGCTATCAAAGAATTAGAAAAGGCAGGAGTTGAAAGGATTTATCTTGGCTTTGAAGTATCTCCCAATAAAGGGTTAACATACACTACCAATCGCACCATTCTTATTAGAAATTCTGAAGTAGTAGAATTTATAGGTAAAACCTTAATTTAATTTTGTTAAATAGGTTCTAACCCTTCAATTCTTCAGGGCAGGCATCGTCCTGCCAGTAAAGTTTAGCCCGAGAGTTTTTCTCGGGCTTTTATATAATATTTGCATTTGCTATTAATTTAACAAAAACGGCTCCGAATGGATTGTAACCATAAAACATTCAGTATTTTCGTAACTGCTTGTTTAGTGCCTAGAAATGAGGTAAGAAAAAGAGATTTAGTAAGAATTTAACTTTAGGGGTTTAAGTTGTATCTCCAAAGCTACGATTTAAAAAACACCTATTAATTTGGGTGTTTTTTAAATTTACCACTTGCTAAGGTCGCTGCCCTCTTACTTTCGTTTCAGTTTTTTTATTCTCAGTTTCTTTAATGAGAATTTCGCTGTTAAGACCCTATCTGTATTAAACAACCATACTACTATATACATTGTAACTGCAGCAAAAACAATCATATATACTATTCCGCCGAGAACAATTGGATAGTTTTGAAATATGAGGGCTTTTGAAGCAATGATCGGATGAGCGAAAGGTATAGCGTATAAAAATATTTTCATTGGGAGAGAAAGCATTTCTATATCTTGAAACATTAATAGAAAATAAGGAATCATTGCCAATAAAACAATGGGCATATTCATAATCTGGGCATTTTTTGTACTTTGGGCAAATATTCCCAATATCATAGACATTGATAGAGCAATAAGAATTGCCAGGAATAAAGAGATTCCCAAGAGAATATAAGATAAAGGAGTCATTGTTAACCCTAAATCCTCAAGAATTGTTTCACTGCCAGGAATGACTGGTATCGCAGATGACATATAATATCTAAAACCTCCTAAAAAAACACCCGCCATTAAAAGAGCAACTACTGTTGCCCCGGTCATTTTTCCAATAACAATTGATATTCTTTTTACCGGTAAGGTTAATAAAGTTTCTAAAGTTTTATTTTCTTTCTCTGAAACCATTGAAGTTACTATTGTTCCTCCTGCATAGATTATCAACATCATTAAGATAATTGGTATCATGATTGATTGAGAGACAGCCAAACCCTCAATCATTGCAGAATTTCCAGAAGTCATTTTGTCTTTTACTACAACAAACTCTTTTATATTTAGAGGGTTCATTATATCGCCTGGATTTTTATCAGGAAAAGCTTCTTGAATAAAATTTATTGATATTTCTCTGTTAATAGAACCTATTATTGAATTAACTGTTGCATCTGAAATCATTCCTTTTATGCTTAGCCCTTTTATTATGGAATAAATTTCTAAATCTACCCTTTTCTTTTCTTTGATATCTTCTTCAAAATTTTCCGGTATTACCAATAGGACATTTGCCTCTTTTTCTCTTGCTTGCTCAATTGCTTTTTCAATATCAATTTCTGTAATTTCTGCTATTTCTATAGTTTTTTGTTGTGATAATTTATCCAAAATGCCTTCTGAGTATTGGGATTTATCTAAATTTAAAACAGCTAAATTTATTAGTTCGTCATCTTTTTCCCTAAAACCTTTCATAAAATTACCCATTATACCGAACATAACCATCATAAAAATCAAGCCCAATATCATTTGTTTAGTCATCAATTCCTTTATTTCTTTTTTGAGAATATTGTAAAAGTTTTTCATCTTATTGCGTTGATAAATACTTCTTCAATATTTTTAGCATTATATTTCTCTTTTAATTCTTGAGGAGTGCCGGTTTCTACAATTGCCCCCTTATTTATCAAAGCAATTCTATCGCATAGGAATTCCACTTCCAGCATATTATGAGAGGATAGTAAAACTGTTGTTCCCTTCTTAACAAAATCTTTTATTATTTTTCTTATCTCCTGGGAAATTATCACATCCAAACCCGACGTTGGTTCGTCCAAAATAGCCAATTCAGGATTTATCATTAATGCTCTGGCAACTAACAACCTTCTGCTCATCCCTTTACTATAAGTGCTTACTTTATTTTTTAGACGTTTTCCAAGTTTAGCCAATTCTATCCCCCTCTCCATTATTTCTCTTTCTTCTTCGTTGTTCTTTGAATAAAAACTAGCCATAAATTTCAAATAAGCTCTCCCTGACAAATTCTTATAAGCACCAGCTTCTTCCGGCAAATAGCTAATTCTCTTTCTAACCTTGTCTGCTTCTTTAATTACATCACAGCCGAACACTTTTACTTCTCCGGAAGTAATCTGCAATAATGTTGAAATAACCCGTAAGGCAGTAGTTTTGCCGGCAGCATTGGGACCAATCAAGCCAAAAATCTCTTCTTGATTCACTTCAAAAGAGATTCCCTTTAGGGCCCTAAAACCCCCGTAGTCCTTTATTAAATCTTTAACTTCTGTTGCTTTTTGCATATAAAGTTTTTTTATTTTAGCATATTTTAAAAAACCGGCCAAAATTCAGATTAAGAATAAGAAATTTGCTAAACAGGTTCTAACCCTTCAATAAATTCAGGGCAAGCCATCGTCCGTCCCCCGGAGCTAATTTCCCGAGGTATATTTTCTTGGGATTTTATGTCCAGGTTGACTGATTGTTTTTTAAATGTTAATCTTATTTACATAAGATAGTTACCTAATGAAAATTTAGTCGAGTTTATTCGGGAAGCTAAACTTTAGGATAAAACCTTAAAACATTAATTAAATTAATTTATATCTAACTATGGAAGGAACAATTAAAACTCTTACAGAAAAAGGATTTGGATTTATTACCGTTGATGGTGAAGAAAAAGATTTATTTTTTCACGGTAATGAACTCAACGGCGTAACCTACGAAGAGTTAAAAGTAGGTGACAGGGTGTCTTTTGAGAAAGCTGATTCTGAAAAAGGACCCAACGCAACAAACGTAACTCGCATTTAAGAATTGATTCAATAAAATCAGATAGATGAAAATCAAGTCCATTCTCGGGCTTGATTTTTTATCTTTAGAAAAACTAGATTAAAGGGTTAATAGTTTTTTTGTTGACAAAAAAGTAAATTTGTCGTAAGTTTAATCATCAAATAGCATCGTGCTATTAAAAAGCACTTTAACAATCTTTTGACAAGGAAGGAGAATAAAATACAATGAGATTAGAATGGTCAAAGATGCCGTGATTAGTATTTTTTTGTCGTAAATTTTCTCTGTCATAGTGACGGGGATACCATGAATCTTGAAAGAAAATAAAAGGAGAAACACTCATGTCAAAAGCATTTATAATAACGCCTGGCGATGGTAGACCAACAGCTAACGCTTTTTGGATGCCGGATCACGCCAAAATTATTCCGAGGGTTGAAGAACCTCTTCGGAAAAATGGTCTTGAGCCTATCTGGTTACATGGTCAGAAAGAGACTGTGTCTTCGCACTTTATGGCAGCGAGGATTGCCCGAAAACTTGTTACCCTAGCAGAGAATGGCGATAAATTGGTTGTACTTACAACTGGTTGGAACTGGCCCGCTCATGCTGGTATTGTTTTTACCGCCCTTCAAGAAATGATTCGTGAAGGTAAATTGCAAGTGATTAACATCTGCAACATGAAAGAGAAAGCGCCGGGTTACGTAGGGCAGAGAGCAAATGTGCTTGCTCTTGAGATAATGCAGTTACCCTACGACTGTTTAACCGTTATTGATCAGTCCGATGAGGGGTGGACGGCATTTGGTTCCGACCTGAAGAAGGTATTAGATCATTCTTACAAGCTGAGTGTTCCGAATGATGAAGTTGAAATCACAGGTGAGCATGAAAAGACCGCCAAAAGTGCCATTCGTCTCTTAAGAGAGTCGGCCAGTATTGTGCCTCTTGTTAACGTTGCAAGCATGACAATGTATCAAGGTTGGCCGAATCTCTATGAATTTATGAAACTTGGTCTTACGCCGATTTTCGTCGGCTCTAACGAGTTTCAGAAACTTATGGCTGAAATTCCTGATCGTCGAGTACTTGAGGCCTATGAATGGCTTAAGGGCTCTAACCTCCAATTTTGCTATGAAGATAGCGACTTATGCGAGGAGGAGATTCTTTTGGCACTGCGCATGTATCTGGTTAAACTTGACTGGCATGTACGAGGAGCTGTAGGCATGGGTACTCAAGGTCAAATGGAGCAAATCTCAATCGTGGCGACAGATCTTTCCGAAAGTCTCATGATGAGTACGATGAGTCCAAGCAAGAAGCGACCGGTTATTGATGTTACCGAAGCTGACTGCGAGGCCCTAATTAGTTCAATGCTTGGGCAGGCTATTCTTTATGTTAAGTTCGGTAAATGGATGCCCGTTGGATTCCACGACATCAGACACTATTGTATTCAAGAAGACACGCTAGTCCTTTTGAATTCAGGCGCACAAGCTCTGGATTACCTTACAGATTCACCTGGTGATTATAGTGATATTCGCGTTGTCTCGCAAAATCGCAAAGTCTATTTTCTCCAGGGAGGTGGCTGCATTGAGGGAAATATGCAACCTGCTAAAAACACAACCCTCTTTCGTTTGCACGCCACAGGTCCAACCTATAAGATGGAGACTGCATCCATGAATATCTTGCCATTGAGTTGGGAAAAACGGCAAGAAGTATACGGCGAATTGGATCATTGGCCCATGGGAATTGTTCAGATTCCCGACGGTAGAACTAAGGATACCACATTATCCTGGATACCTAACCATGGTCAACACACTCAAGAGAACATCTTGCCCGAGTTGGCGGCAGCTTGCAAACTACTGAAATATGATTTCAGTTGCTTCGCAACAGCTCCGAATGATTAAATAGGTTTATTCAAGACGTCTCATTGCCAACAATAAACAAAAGAGGCTTTTTAAAAGCCTCTTTTTTACTTCTTATTTAAATTTTATATTACAACTATTTATTTCCTCTTTTATTCTCTTCCAATCCAAAATTCTGAACGCGTCCAGTAGGGGGAGCAAATTTCCCGAGATTTTTCTCGGGCTTTTATATAATATTTGCTATAATTGCAAGTGAGGAAGAAATGAAAGAATTTATTCTTGCATTTCGACCGAACGAAGCAATTATTTAAAGAATTTAACATACTAAATTAATATGGTTTTTAAGATATTTTTAATTATATTTTGCTTGTTTCTGCCTTTTGGTGTTTATGGGAATATAATAATTAATGAAGTTGCATGGATGGGAACGGAAAACTCAGCAAACGACGAATGGATTGAATTATATAACAATACTGAAGAACCAATAAATCTTGATGCCTGGGCTTTAAAAGCTGAAGACGGAACACCGGAAATTGCCCTAACCAGGACAATTTCAGCTAATGGGTTTTATTTATTAGAAAGAACTAACGACAATACAGTTCCTGAAATTTCAGCTGACTTGATTTATAAAGGAGCTTTAGGAAACAATGGTGAAAACTTAAAACTTTACGACAATTCTGGAAATTTGATTGACGAGGTTAATTGCAGTGACGGCTGGCCTGCCGGCAATAACGAAACCAAGCAAACAATGGAAAGAATGAGCCATGCGGAGACCGGGTCTCCGCAAAACTGGCAAACTAGTCAAAACCCCAATGGTACCCCAAAAACAAAAAACAGCGTTGTTGAAGTCAGACTTCAACAACTTGCGGGGGATGAAGAAGAAAAAACTGAGCCAGCGGAGGTCGGGTTTCCGACAGCTAAAATTGTAAGTTATCCGACTGGGATTGTTTTTAGTGAAATCCTGCCTTCGCCTGATGGGCCGGATGCGGAGAATGAATGGATTGAAATTTTTAACCAAAATGATTTTGAAGTTGATTTATCTGAATGGGCAATTCAAGACACTACAGGAAGCGTTAAAACATATATTTTAAATAGTAAAATTCCTGCTAATGGATATTTGGTTCTTCTAAGGCCTGAAACTAAAATTACTTTAAACAATACTGGCGATGGATTAAATTTTATTAATCCAAATAAAGAAACTGTTGACTCAGTAGATTTTGGCAAAGCTTCTCTTGGACAATCCTATAATCGAGTAGAACGAGATTTCAAGGTTCTGCCAAAAGCAGGTTCTTATAATAGAACTCAATCAGGTTGGGCTTGGAGTACAATTTTAACTCCGGGAGCAAAAAATATTGTGCCTACCCCCCAAACTCCCAAACAAAAATCCGAAGAAAAAAAATCAGAGAACGGATCTCCGGAAGCTAATTCTCTTACTGAAAAAGGAACTGCTGCTGTTAGTACAATAACTGAATCTTCCGGGTTCTCTACGTTATTGATTGCTTTTGTCATTGCTATATTTTCAGGGATTGCTTTTTTAACGGTTAAAAGCAATTTAAAAGATTTTTGGCATTGAGGCCAACACACTGAATAGAAATTTGTTGTTTTAGTTTAATAATCTTTAAGACAGACCGATCAATTCTTTGTTCAGAAATATCGCCACTTTCTATTGCTTCCCGAAGCGCTGAAACGCCATTAACTACCGGCATTCGCCAACCAGAAAAAATCAAAATATCTATCCCGGCTTTAATTGGCAAAGTAACAATTTCTTTTAAAGAAAATTTATTTAACAAAGAGTTCTGAGACAAATCATCAGAAATAATAAGATAATCTCCTTGAACATTGCTTTTTAAAAATCCGATTCCTTCTTTTGAAAAACTAAAGGGGTATTCTTCATACAATCCTTTGTAAATAACATTTGAGGCCATTATCATTTCGGGAAAAGCTTCAGCTGCTTTTTGAAATTGTGAAACTTCTGGGATATTCTCTAATCTTGCCAGCTTTTCTTCCGGATTAAAAGAGATTCCTCCATATCCAGGAAAATGCTTCACTGCCGTAAACATACCGGCTTCTTTTTGACCCTGGATTAACGATTTAGCTAATTCTCCAATTATTTCATGATTTTTTTGAAAAGATCTTTCAAAAATAAAATCATTAGAAAAACTTATATCTAAAAGCGGCGCTAAATTAAGATTAATTCCTAATTCTCTAAGTTCTGTACCTCTATCTTTACCAACCTGATAAGCATGTATATTGTCTTTAATCTCAAATTGAGAAGTTTTTTCTATCCACTCAATCCGAGAAATTAATCCTCCTTCTTGGTCAACGGCAATAAATAATGGTAATCCCGTATCTTTTAAGGCAATCTCTTGAAGAGAAACAATTAATTCTTTCAATTGATTTTCATCTTCAATATTTCTTTTAAGCAAGAGGATTCCGCCAGGATGTAATTCTTTAACTAAATTTTCAATGTCTGAATTTAAGGATTTTCCATCAAAGCCAATTACAAACAACTGTCCAATTTTTTGCTCTAAGCTTAGTTTGTTTAATTTTTCTTCAGTTTTGCTTGATACTTTTATAGATTCAATTTTCTGAACATCAAAATAAATTTCGTATACAATAAAAAATCCCGTTAAAATAAGAACGAACCCTAATAAAATTATTTTTACAAGCCTTCCCATATCCTAGTATAGCCGTTTATGGCGTGGCAAACCGAGTCGATTCTTACATATTTATTCCCTTCATTCCAATAAACACCTCCTAATGCTCTTTCTGGATTTTTTAAGAAAGAGCTGTTTTCTTTTGAATAAGTGCGTTGAATAATCCATTTTATAATATCAACCACTGTTTCTTTATACTTCTCGCAATCGACTTGCCCTGAGGACGTCGAAGGGTCCTGCTCAAGACAAAATCTATATGTATCTGTCATTACTTCGCTTATCCAGCCGTTTCCACTTGTTGAATAAGCGCCGTCTATCCTGCCATCCTGCATTTGACGAGAAATAATCTGTGAACTTAATTCAAACACAATATCTTTGTAATAATCGTTAGGGTTTGTTTTGTAGAAATCCATTAATGACATCACTGCCCAGGAATTTGATATTGGATTTTTTGTCCTGTATTCTCCAACAATATATTTTCTCCCAGCATCTTCATATTTTTGGGCAAAATGCTTAGCAATCTTTTCAGCTGCGTTATAATACTTCTGAATTTTAGTAACATTATAAAGCTTAGAAAGAGCGGAAAGACACTGGCCGTTGTAAAGCAATGATTCTTTTTTGCCAAAAACCCATCTTCCATCCGAATATCTTGTATAAGGTTTTACTACGCCGTCCTCCCTTTGCATTGTAATTAACCAATCGCCAGCTAATTTTGCTGATTCTAAATATTTATCTTGACCCGTTACTTCGTATAATCTTAATAAAGTAAATATACTTAAAGCGCTGGTTCCGACAACATATTTCTTTTCTTTTTCTTTGCTGTTTAAAAAATATGAATAAGAAAATGCGCCGTATCTTTTGCTGCTTTTGTCTTTATCCTGCATAGAAAGAAGAAAATCCCCCCAATCAGACAAATGTTTTAAAATCTCCTCGTCCTGGTCATAGTCATAAATATACAAAAAAGTATAAATAACGGAAGCAGAATAAACAGTATATAATCTTTCTTCAAAACTATCATTCACAGCATCGTATTTTTTATAAAATCCGTGCTCTTCCGGGTGCTCCATTCTGTACAAAAACTCTTTCCCTTGCTCAATTTTCTCCTGAACTAAATCCTTAAAGGTTTCAGGGATTTCAGAAGCTTCGGGGATTTCAGGGCTTTCTGAATCGGCTGCAACCAAAGACGCTGCGAAATATTCAAAGGTAGGCCAGGGCTGATAGTTCACCCATCCTAAAATAAATAAAAAAGCTACTACAAAAAGCGCTAAAAATATGTATAAATATAAATTTTTAATTTTACTGCTCATATTTACCCCGTTAGAGATACGTTCTTTCTTTGGTTTCTCTCTGTCCTCGGAATCTCTAACGGGGTTTATAATTACTTTAATTTCAAATTAGACAAAAGTCAATTTTTAAGGTAAAGTTAATATAATATGAGCGGACACAGCCATTGGGCAAGTATCAAACATAAAAAAGGGACAGCAGACGAAAAACGAGGCAAGGCTTTTTCAAAAATGGCCCGGGTTGTTAGTATTGCCGCTAAAGAAGGAGGAGGCAGTGATCCTGATTCTAATTATAAGTTAAGAATAGCAATTGAGCAGGCGAAAGAAATCAACATGCCCAAAGACAATATAGAGCGAGCGATTAAAAAGGGTACGGGCGAGCTAACTGGAGAAAAATTAGAATCAGTAACCTTTGAAGCTTATGGTCCGGGAAGAATAGCTATTATTATTGAAGGGATTACTGATAATAAAAATAGGAGTTTGGGCGAAGTTAAGCAAATTTTAAATCAACATAATGGAAAGCTGGCTGGAGAAGGTTCAGTTAAGTGGCTCTTTGAAAGGAAAGGAGTGATAATAGTGAATAATGAAGAAAAAACAACAGATAAAGAAGGCTTAGAATTAATAGCGATTGAAGCTGGAGCCGAAGACATCTATTGGCACGATGATATTTTAGATATTTACACTAAACCGGAAGAATTAGAAAAAGTGAAAAAGAATTTAGAAGAAAAAGAAATTAAAATTGATTCTGCTTCTTTGGACTGGGCAGCTAAAGAAATGATTGAAGTTGAAGAAAAAGAAAAACAGGCCTGTCAAAAACTTTTTGAGGCGCTAGACGAAAACGACGCAGTCCAGGATATATACTCTAACCTAAAATTATGATTATTTTAGGTATAGATCCGGGAATCGCAACAACGGGATTCGGTGTTATTAAAAAAATAAAAAATAAAAAATCTGAAGTCATTGATTATGGCTGTATAATAACTACTCCGGATTTATGCCCGGGAGACCGTTTGAAAATAATCAATAACGAGCTGAATAAATTAATTGAAAAATATCAGCCGAAAATAATGGCTGTTGAGAGTTTATATTTTTTTAAAAATCTAAAAACAGCTATGCCGGTAAGCCAGGCAAAAGGAGTAATATTGTTAACTGCCGCTAAAAAGAAAATCCCTGTTTATGAATTTACGCCTCTTCAGGTTAAAATGGCAATGACAGGATATGGCAGGGCAGAAAAAAAACAGGTTCAGAAAATGATCCAAACCATATTTAATTTAGAAGAAAAACCAAAAGATAAAAACAAAAGAAAAGATGACGCAATAGATGCTTTAGGTATTGCGCTTTGCTACACTATCAAGCCAAAAATAAAATGTGCTTAATCTGGTTAAGCGCATTTTAAATAAAAAATCTTTTTCTATTTTTTTTCTATTTTATTTACTCCAAAAACCTAAAAGTGGAAAAGATTTGGTCAAATATTATAAATGTATTTCTATCTTGAGTAGAAAGGTTTTTATTCTCCATTATATTTTTTGATTGGGATACAGCCTCAGAAAGAACTTCTTGCCATTGTTTCTCGTCTATACAATACTCTTTCTTATCTCTAGTTATTGCTTCATTAACATCTGTTAAAAGAGTCCTAAATTCTAATCCTTTATATACTGAATTACTTTTATTGGTAAAGAAAACCTTACTTTCTAAAAACGGAGAACATTCGTAACCCTCAAATTCATTTGCAAAAACAGTTTTTTCTCCAGCAACTTCAATTATCTTGCATACATCGCCTTCTTCGTTATAAGACAAAATGTTTAGACACTCTAAATTAATATCGGTATTACCTGTAAATGGATGCTCCATAAAAGCCTTATAGTCTGAAGTATAAGCTGTAAAATGAATCTTATTTTTATTCTGATCACTTCTAAAAGTTACCGTAATCCTCTCGCCAGAAAATACTCCTGCTCCTGAGATTTGATTGTCCACATCTTCAACAGAATACTCAAACTCCTTTGGATATTTGAATTCAATCCCTATTTCCTCATTTCTATAAGTTTTCCAATCAGATGTTTCGTCTTCTGGTTGAATTTTCTCTGATAGTTTAAACTCTGGTATCTCTTCTTTCGGCATCTCTAAATACTGCCAAGTCGTCAAGCCGCCGACTAAAATAGCGCAAACGAAAATAATGATTATTGCAATTGGGGTAGAAATTTTTTTGTTCATGATAAAATTACCGAATCTCCTCTAATGTTTTTAAAATTTTTTCCCTAAATTTGGGCAAATCATCTTTTGCTGTTAACTTAATACTTTTTAATATATCTTGAATAAAAAACGTTACATCTCTTTTCATAATCTTATTATATTATAGTATTTCTAGGTTAATTTCGCGAACCTTCTTTTACCGATCTGGACAATCTGTCCTTTTTTTATTTCAATTACTTCTCTCCAATCTTTTTGAACTTCGCCATCTATTTTTACTCCTTTTTGGAGAATTAATCTTTTTGCCTCGGATTTTGAAGGGACTAATTTTGTTTTTACTAATAAGTCCAAAATATTAATTTTCTTTTCCTTAATTCTAATCTCTGGGATTTCCGTGGGAAGTTTTTTTTCTTTAAATATTTTATTAAATTCTTTTTCGGCGCTTTCTGTTTCTTTTTTACTGTGATACATTGTTGTAATTTCTTTTGCTAATCTTGCTTTTATATCTTTTGGATTAGCATTGCTTTTCATCAGTTTATTAATTTCAGCCATTGGAATTCTAGTTAAAAGTTCAAAACCGAGACTAATTAAAGTGTCCGGCCAGCTCATTATCCTGCCATACATTTCTTTTGGGCTCTCGTCTAAGCTAATTATATTTCCTTCTGTTTTCCCCATTTTTTTTCCTGTTGGGTCAACCAGAAGTTTAGTTGTTAGCACGAACGTTTCCTTATTTTTCATCTTCTTCATTAGCGTCCTTCCCGCCAACATATTAAACGTTTGGTCATTACCGCCAATTTGCATATCTACATCCATAGTTGCTGCGTCATAAGCTTGAAATATTGGATACAAAAATTCGTGCACGTGAATATCCCTACCTGCTTTTATCCGTCTTTGAAACATGTCTCTTTCTAATAACCTAGCAACGGTAAACTTGGAAGCTAAAGCAAGCATGTCTATTGGTTTTAATTTATTGGTCCATTCTTCATTATGTAAAAATCTAACGTTTGACTTGTTGAAATCTAAAATTTTTCTAATCTGTTTTTTGTAATTTTTAGCATAAGATAAGACCTGCTTACGCGTTAACACTTTTCTTGCTGTGTGTTTACCAGTTGGGTCGCCAATAGTAGCTGTGAAGTCGCCTATTAAAACAATAACTTCATGTCCAAGGTCTTGAAATTGACGTAATTTTTTTAAAACTACCAAATGGCCTAAATGAAGCTTGCCCGTAGGATCAATACCATTATAAATCCTAAGTTTTTTGCCAGATTTTAAAACTTTTTCTAATGCCTCACGATTAGGGTAAATATTTTCCACGCCTCTTGTTAAAACCTGTTCAATTTTATTATTATCCTTTATCTTCATACGCTTTTATACTAAAATAAAAATATATAAAAAACAATGGCAGAGAGAAAATTTTATCGCAAAATATATAAAAAGAATAAAAAAAAGAGAATTGCTTTTTGGATTCTCGCTGTTTTAGGTTCTTGTTTTGTTTTAACGGTCTTTGCTGGCTTAATCTTATTTATCTACTATGCTAAAGATCTTCCTCGACCGGAAAAATTTACCGAAAGGGCCTCTATTGAATCAACTAAAATTTATGACAGAACCGGCGAAGTTTTGCTTTACGAGTTATACGGCGAAGAAAAAAGAGAAATTATTCCTTTAAGCGAAGTTCCTGAACATTTAAAGCAAGCCGTGATTGCAACCGAAGATGCTAATTTTTATTCTCATTTTGGGATAGATTTTAGAGGAATTCTCCGAGCTATTCGAATTAATTTAAGAACAGGAAAACCGACTTATGGCGGTTCCACAATTTCCCAGCAACTTATCCGTTCTACTTTTTTAACCTTAGAAAAAACTATTAAAAGAAAAGTTAGAGAAATTATTTTAACCTTAGAGATGGAAAGACGCTATTCGAAAGACCAGATTTTAGAATGGTATCTAAATCAGATTCCTCTTGGACCTAATATCTATGGAGTGGAAGCTGCCTCAAAAACTTATTTTAACAAATCAACCAAAGACATTTCTGTGGCTGAAGCTGCTTCTTTGGCTGCTTTAATTAAAACTCCGAGCTATCTTTCTCCCTTTGGACCCAATGAAGATGAGCTGCTTGGGAGAAAAGATTATGTTTTAGACCGAATGGCAAAAGAGGGCTATTTAACCCCGGAGAAGACTGAAGCAGTTAAAAAAGAAGAATTAAAATTTGCTGAAATTAAACAAACAATTAAAGCTCCTCATTTCGTTTTTTATGTTGAGGAATATCTTTTTGAAGAATACGGCAAAAACTTTTTAGAAGAAGAAGGTTTTAAAATTTACACTACTCTGGACTGGGAGCTTCAACAAGCAGCTGAAAAAGCGGTAGCAGAAGGCGCGGAAAGAAACAAAGGATACAGGGCGTATAATGCTTCTTTAGTAGCGACTGACCCAAAAACCGGAGAAATTTTAGCTATGGTTGGTTCAGCGAATTGGTTTGGAGAATGCTATCCTGAAGGGTGCGATTTAACGCCAGAAGTAGATTGTTTGTTTGACCCGTATGTTAATGTAGCTACTTATAGAATAGGACGTCAGCCCGGTTCTGCTTTCAAGCCATTTGTTTATGCTACTGCCTTCCAAAATGGTTACGATGATAAGTATATTGTTATTGACGAAGAAACTAATTTTGGCATCTGGGGCGGAGAAGAATACATCCCCAAAAATTATGACGGTCTCTTCCGGGGCCCTGTAACCTTAAGGCAGGCCTTAGCTCAATCTTTAAACGTCCCTTCGGTTAAAGTTCTGCTTAACTTAGCGGGACTGCCGGAAAGCATAGAAACAGCTAAGAAGTGCGGTATCACTACTTTAAACAAGCCCCCCTCTTTTTATGGGCTTTCAATTGTATTGGGAGGAGGCGAGGTCCGACTTCTTGATATGGTTTCTAGTTATGGTGTTTTTGCAACCGAAGGCCTAAAGATTCCTCCGATTTCTATCTTAAAAATTGAGGACTCAAAAGGAAATATTATTGAAGAAAATAAAAAAACTCCAAAAAGAGTTTTAGATGAAAAAGCTGCAAGATTGATTAATGATATTTTATCGGACAATGAAGCCAGAACCCCAATGTTTGGAGCTAATTCCGCCTTATATTTTGAAAATTATCAAGTGGCAGCTAAAACTGGAACCACTAATAATTATAGAGACGCTTGGACTATTGGTTATACCCATTCAATTGTAACTGGGGTCTGGGTAGGAAATAATGATAATACCTCAATGAGTAAAAAACCAGGGGTAGTATTGGCAGGTCCTATCTGGCGCGCCTTTATGCTCAAAGCCCTTGCCAAATTTCCAAAGGAAAACTTTACCCTTCCAGAAACTAAAGAAACCGAATCATCTGAATAAAAAATATTTATTTTGTTGGTTTTTTTTGGTTGTGGTATAATAAAGTAATGCCGAATTATCCAAAAGAACAACTCTGGGAGCTTTATAAAGATCTTCCTAAAGACCTTCAGGAAGCTGCTTTTTCTAAAGAAATTGCTGCTAACATCCAGGAAATTTGCTTTAAAAATGAAGTTACAAGCGATAGCCTAATTTTTGATATTGCTAAAAATATTGGCTATATTTTTCTTGGTCTTTTACCGCCAAATGAGCTCCAGGATATCTTAGAAAAAGAATTAAAAATAGAAAAAAGTAAAGCCGAACAAATCGCTTCGGAAATCATCAGGTTTGTCTTCCTTCCGGTTAAAAAAAGTTTAGAAGCGCTTTATAAAATAGAAATTGAGCCCGGGCTAAAAGTGGAGGCAACTTCTTTACTTCCGGAAACTAAGCTATCCAAGAAAAAATCTAAAAAAGGAGATAAATATAGAGAATTGATAGAATAATATGGAATTTACCGTTCCCCAATTTATTGAAAAAGAAGCAAAAATAGTCGGCCCTTTTACCTTTAAGCAATTTGTTTTTATTGGAACTGCCGGCGGGATTTGTCTTATTCTTTTTTTTATCCTTCCTTTTTCTGTTTTTATAATTGTGGCGATAATTTTATTAGGAGGAGCATTTGCCTTAGCTCTTCTAAAAATTGAGAAAACTTCTTTGCCTGTTTTTATAAAAAACTTTTTTATTTTTATTTTCAAACCCAAGGTTTATCTCTGGAAGAAAAAAACTAGCCCCCAAAAATTTCTCATAAAAGAAAAAGTAGAAGAGGAAAAAGAAGAAATTAATAAAAAAACAGAATTGAAAGTTGCTAAGGGAAGTAGATTGAATGAATTATTCACGCACATAGAAACAAAGTGAAAACCTTTCATTAGAAATTAAAAATTAAAAATTCTTTTACGAAGTAAAAATTTCATGCTTTCTACTCAAGATTTTTTAGAATTTGACCAAGTTAGAGAAGGAATTATTATTTTAAAAAATAAAGGATTAAGGGCGGTTTTAATGGTCTCTTCTTTAAATTTTGCCTTAAAATCAACTGATGAACAAAACGCTATTTTATATCAATTCCAGAATTTTTTAAACTCTTTGGATTTCTCCTGCCAAATTCTTATTCTTTCAAGACGTCTTAATTTTGTAGGCTATTTAGATAAGCTGGAAGACATTGAAAAAAAAGAAGAAAATGAATTGCTTAAACTCCAAATTACTGAATATCGAAAATTCATTGATGGAATAATGAAAGAAGGGTCTATTATGCAAAAAACTTTTTATGTAATAGTCCCCTTTTCTATTATGGAAGCCCAGATGATTGGTGAGAAAAAAAAGCTGCCTAAAATTCCTACTTTAACTGAAGAGATGTTTCAAAGATGCAAAACCCAGCTTTTGCAACGAGTAGAGTTTACAGTTTTAGGTTTAAGAGCTTGCGGACTCCAAGCTATCCCTCTAACTAGCTTGGAACTTACTGAGCTTTTCTGGAGCTTACATCACCCAATAGAAGCAGAAAGAGGATACTATCCTGAAATCCCCAGTGAATTAGTAGAATAGTTATAAAAATGACCAGTTCCTAATTAGAAATTAGAAATTTATGCACTTACCTTTTTTAAAAAAGCTTAAAAAGAAATCTGAAATTCCAGAAGAATTTTTTGCTGAAGAACCGATAAGAATCACTGACATTGTTGCCCCTTCTTTTATTGAAATTAAACAAAACCATCTTAAAATAGGGGAGCGGTTTGCTAAAAGCTACTTTATTTTTTCTTTCCCCAGATATCTTAGCACTGGTTGGCTTTCTCCAATAATAAATCTAAATGTTCCAATGGATGTTTCTTTTCATTTACATCCAGTTGCCAGTGAAAAAATTTTAAGGAAATTAAGAAAAAGAGTTACTGAGGTTCAGGCAGAGATTGCTGAAAGAGAAGAAAAAGGATTAATCCGCGACCCCGTTCTGGAAACTGCCCATCACGATTTGGAGGACCTGAGAGACAAGCTCCAAACTGCTCAAGAAAGAATGTTCCGCTTCAGTTTATACCTTACTACCTATGCTGACACAGAAAAAGAATTAAGAGACATTGAAACTAGTTTAAGGTCAATCCTGGAATCTCGGCTAATTTATATCAAGCCCGCTCTCTATCAACAAAAAGAAGGATTTGTTTGCACCTCCCCTTACGATCTGGACCTCCTAATGGTTACTACTTTAATGAACACTGCCCCCCTCTCAAGCACTTTTCCGTTTATCTCTTTTGATTTAAGTTCAAACGAGGGAATTCTTTATGGAATTAATAGACACAACAGCTCTTTGGTTTTATTTGACCGTTTTACTTTAGCTAATTCAAATTCGGTGATATTCGCAGTAAGCGGAGCTGGAAAATCTTACTCAGTTAAATTAGAGGTATTAAGATATTTAATGTTGGGTGTGGACGGGATAATAATAGACCCGGAGAACGAATACAAGTTTTTAGCCGAAGCGGTTGGCGGGTCTTTCTTTAATATCTCCTTGGCTTCTCCCCATCACATTAATCCTTTTGAGCTGCCGGCGCTTAGAGAAGATGAAAAAGCTGAGGACGTTCTAAGAACAAATATTATCAATCTGGTCGGATTAATGAGGATTATGTTCGGCGGTTTGACTCCGGAAGAAGATGGAATTATGGATAGAGCTTTAACTGAAACTTATGCGGCAAAAGATATTACTCCGGAAAGCGACCCAAATCTCTGGGGTAAGAAAGAAGGCCTTCCCTTCCCGATAATGAGCGACCTTGAAGAAGTGCTTTTAACAATGGAAGGAGCGGAGTCCTTAGTTAGACGGCTCCAAAGATTTACCAAGGGGGTTTATGCCGGATTCTTCAACCAGCCATCCAATATAAGTATGAAAAATAGATTGGTTGTTTTCGGTATTCGCGACATGGAAGATGAATTGAGGCCTATGGCTCTCTTTACGGTTTTAAGATATATCTGGAAGACAGTCACTTCGGAAATGAAAAAACGATTATTAATTATTGATGAGGCCTGGTGGCTAATGAAAACCGAGGACGGGGCTTCTTTCTTGTTCGGGACAGTGAAAAGAGCCAGAAAATACTGGTTGGGGGTAACTACCATTACTCAGGATGTTAATGATTTCATGAAGTCAGATTATGGTCAGCCAATTATCACTAATTCATCTTTAGTTCTTTTAATGAAACAAAGCCCGGCTACTATTAATATAGTTCAGAAAACATTTAATCTTACCGAAGAAGAGAAAATGTTGTTGTTGGAGACGCCGGTCGGAGAAGGGATGTTTTTTGCCGGAACAAAACATGCCTTAATCAAAGTCCTGGCTTCTTACACTGAAGACCAAATAATTACCACCGCCCCTGAAGAATTAATGAAGATTAAACAAGCTAAAAGAGAATTAGGAGAATAATATGCCAGAAGAAGAAGAAAAACCTGAGAAAGAAAAAAAACCTGAGAAAGTCGCTGTCCCTAAGAAAAAAGGGGGTTGGTTTCAAAAAATCCCTGCTGATGTCCTTCTTTCTCCAGGAGGAATGGTTTTGATTTTTTTTGCCCTTATTATGGAAATCGTTGACCTTATCCCTCTCCCTGTTGTTGATCAATTATGGGAACTGCCTTTTGAAATTGTTTTTATTATTTTACTAGCCATAATAGCCAAAGTTCCCCTTAAAACATCGATTATCCCCTTCCTTATTGAACGTATCCCAATAATAAGCGATGTCCTTCCAACTTGGGTTATTAGAATGTTAATGTAAAGGTCTCAATGAAAGGAAACAAACAAAAACTTTTTTTTACATTAATTCTTTTATTTCTACTTTCAGCGAATTTTGTTTTTGCTTTAGAAATAACCTATCCACGCGTGCCTGGCGCCGTCCCGCCACAGGATTTTATAAATACTGCTCCCCCTGAAGACATTCTTGCTCTTTATGTAAAATATCTTGTTAATCTATTTATTTGGATAGCTGGAATCCTTGCTTTGGCAGGATTAATTTACGGCGGAATTCTTTATTTGATTTCAACCGGCAAACCAGATCGAATGGTTTCTGCTAAAAATCAAATCAGCGCTGCCTTTTTCGGCCTCTTGATTTTATTATCTTCTTATCTTGTTTTAAACACTATTAATCCCCAGCTTACTGAATTAAAATTAGAACCGCTCGAACTTATTGAAATAGAAGAACAACAAGAAATAACGTCTCCTGTTGCAGAAATCAGTACTTCTATTGACCCTGAGTCGTCTCCCGGAAGAATAATTGAAAAAATCTTTGAAACGTATATATCGGAATATCCTGAACCAGCCCAAAAATGGACTCCAAGGATAATGCGGCTTAAAAACAATACTAATGCAACAAAAGAAATAGTTGAAAGAATTACTAACCAAAACGAAACACTAAGAGACGCAGCAGATGATTGTAGGTGCGAAGACACCGATCCTGACCCTGAATGTCCAATATTTGGATGCAGCAGCCAATGTGTTCCCGAGTACGGAACCTGCACCTGTGATCCTTGTGAAGATGTCAGAGATACTATCCAGTCAACTGAACAAGAAAATCTTAATGAAATTTATATAGGCACAACCGTTTCTAATCAAATGAATGTAGATTGGCAATTAGAAACTATTCCATCAACTTTAATCGAAGAAATGATAAAAACAGAGGATGAAGTGCGTCTCTTAAAAGAACAGTTAGACAGATTAAAAAGAGCAGAAAAATATATTAAAGAATGCCCCTTAAGGTCTTTGCACAGTTATGTTCAAGTTCTTGACCTAAGAAAGAGCATTGAAAATGTGGGAGGCACGGTAAGAAAAATTGATTTCTGGAATGATGTAAATATTATATATTATATGCCAACAGAAGTACCCCCACGCTATAAGCCCATACCTTATGAAGAAAAAAAGTATGTATTTGATTTTGCAACGTTTTATTGTGATGTAAGCGGTGTTTTAGAACAAGCTTTTTATCCGGTCTTAAGCCCAAGCGCAGGCGCAGCGGGACTTACCGGCTACGAAACCGAAGAAGAAGCTGATGAAGTTTTATCTAAAACTATGGCTTGTGGAACGGAAGCTGTATTTGGCGATCTCTCTGATAGAGTAAAAAGGATAACTCAGCTTTTAATAGATAAGTTTGAGAAAATTGTTGAATTGGATAAAAAACTAATTAAAAAAACTGACGAATTGCAAAGAGCAATCAGTGAATGCACCTCTAAAAGATGCTGGCGTATTTGTGTTCCTTTTTGCACCAATACGGTTAATTATTGTGTTAATGAGGGATGTAGCGGCGAACCTTGCCCAATGGGTAAAATTAATGGCATATTTGACGATATTAGAGAAATCCGGGACGAAATAGGATTTCTAATAGACGGAAGAGACGGAGATGTCACCCCGGAAAACATTGGCATAATTACCCTAATTGATGAATATGCACCGCAGCTTCTTGAAGAGCTGGAAAAGACCATCAGGCGTCCAATGAAAGAATGCTTTTTTGAAGATTTAGAAAAAAAGGGGACAGTATTGTTTAATTGCTCCCAGTCAAAGGGAGCAACTAACCCGGAAGGGAGAATAATCCTTTATTGCTGCCAAACAGAAGAAACGCAAAATGGAACAGAGCAACGCACACCTTTTGGTGACTGTTTTGAAGAATGTTATTTAGAAAGAAACCAAGAAGAGCACAGAGAATGCGTTAATCTATGCTTAGTAAGAAGCGCTAGCGAATTAAATGATGACCAGCTCGCCAAATGTATACACGAACTTAATCTCTATTGCTGTAACGCAGGCGAATATTAAATATAAATTATATGCCTTCTATCGAACAGTTTTTTATAGATATATATATCCTTATTATTTCTATTGCCGGAGTAATTGCTCTAATGGCTTTAATTATAGGCGGAATTCGTTATCTAACATCAGCTGGCGAACCTGAAAAACTAAGTAAAGTAAAAAAACAAATCTTAGCTGTTTTCTGGGGAATGGTTATCCTTCTTGGTTCTTATATAATTTTATACAATATTAATCCTGATTTAGTTAATATTCAAATACCTGAATTAAGCGATGTTATTCTTAGTCCTTTGGATATGCCTCCTCCTGAAACCAAAATACCTTTATTATTAGAAAAAACAAAAAAACTTGCTGAGCGAATTGAAACAGCTTCCAGGGGAATTCAAGACGCATCTAATAATATAGAAGAATTAACCGATGAATGCGACTGCGGGAATACTCGAGTATTATGCCTATGTACGGGAGGAAGCGATAGTGATTCCTGCGAGGCCCGACGTTGTTATGCCGGACCTGATTCTCATCCTTGTGAAGAATTTAAAGAAATTAAAAAGAACCAACAAAGAATCATTGCCTGGAAAGATGAAATGCTTTATTATAGAAATAGAGCCGCGGCTGAGATAAAAGACCTGGAAGATGAAATAGAACAAGTGTTAGAAGAAAAAATTAGATACTATCAGGAGATCATAAATACAGAGAGAAATGAAGAAGTTATCGCATATTTCCAAGACAAAATAGCAGATGTAGAACAAGAAATAGCTCTCAAGCAAGAATTAATAGCAGCTCTTAGACAAATAGGCAACAGGCCAAACGTAGATGACCCAGACGATGATTCAGATGAGGGAAATGATTTGATTAAAGAAATAGCTTCTGAAATATCTGAACTGCTGCCTCTCCCAGATAAGTGTTTAGAAGATGAAGAAACAGAGTACGGAATATTAAAAAAATGTTCTCCTCATTGCAGAGGAGAATGCCATGACACACCGCCGATACAAGGAGGCTGTCAACCAATAAATTGCACCGGAGGCAATCCTTGCCCGATTGGAGAAATTAGAACTCATAATACTAATATTCAATCTTTAGCTTCATCTATCCAAGGTGTTTGTGATGAAATAATAAGTATTATAAACTCTATAAGAAACCATAAAGCAATTACTATTTAATTAACTTTATAATTACATGAAAACAAAAAACTTTATATTTATTATTTTATTAATTTTTATTGTTTTTGCTTTAAGCAGCCAAACGGCCCTTGCTCAGGACAGGGGAAGACCTTTAGAGGTGCGGTATCCTAATGTTCCGAGCGCTGATCTTATACCGCAAGAGACAACAACCCCTGTTCCTGAATATGTCCAGTATATATATTATTTCCTTCTTGGACTAAGCGGCATTATTGCCCTTGGCGTTTTAATTTACGCCGGCTTTCAATACTTTACCTCAGTTGGAAACCCCGAAAAAATAAATGAAGCCAAAGACCGAATTGCAGCTGCCTTATTAGGCCTTCTAATCCTTATAGGGTCTTATGTAATCTTATATAATATTAATCCTGATTTAGTTTCTTTTAATCTCCCCCTACTGCGACCCACAATTCCCGGGCTTCCATCCGGTGTTATTTTGTGCAAAAGAGATGCGCCTGTGTATAGAGCTTGGGAGCTCACAGAAGAATATTATACTGAACCCAGTTTAGATAGACAACGCCAGATAAGAAATGAGTTAAAAATTTTACTAAAAGAAATTGCTCTATACTGCTATTCGGCTCAATCCTCGGGAGATATTAGCCAAGAATTTGACAATAAAGCTACTGTTATTTATTTTGTCCCTTCTTATTCTTATTATGACGGTGCGTGGCACTCAACTGAATATGGAGCGGTTATTTATGAAGACACAGGACTTCAGGGAACTTCTCATGCATACCTTGAGCACCTCTTAGATCCTGATGGCAGAGTACAAGTATATTCAGATTCAGATGAAGGCAATATACCATTGTTGTCGTTAGGCATAAAGCCTTCTTCAATTATACCCTTTAAACTAATTTATGAACCGGATCCTGATTGGAACGTAACTTTATATAAGGATCTTAATTATAATGATGGGGTTGCTGCGGAAGAAGACAAAGAAACATTGCCAGATGGAGCGCCTCCAGGATTTAGACTATCTCCAGGGATATGGTGGGATTATTTTGTATATGGGAGCGATCCGTGGTCTCCAAAATCAATGAAAACAGAAGGAGATCTTTTAGTTGTTCTTGAAACTTCTGATCATAAAAGTGAAAGTTTTTTTAGCCAAGAAGTTCCTAATTTAGAAGCATATGATAATATAATAGAATGGGGGAGATGTGAGAGCTATGAAGGAGAAAGAGAACGCGGCGGTGAATGGAGAGGTTGGGCCTACATAAGAGAAGAATGCGCTCACGCAGCAACCACAGCAATAACGTACATCTCCGCAGAAAAATTGTAATATTTTTTACTAAAAAGTGTTTTTGAGAGCATTTTAAAAAGGGCTGGAAAATCCAGCCCTTTTGTGTTTTTTCTATTTAGCCCTGCTGCTACTTTTAGTACGAAGTAACTTCGGGATGTTTCTGTGTCTCAATACTTCTCGTGTCGGTATCGGATACCGACACGTTCAAATATAGGGGCGGATGACAATTCTTCTTTCCGGTTCCTGGCCTATGCTCTCAGTAGTAATATCTTTTCTATCAGCTAATTCTAAATGAATAATTCTTCTTTCGTAAGCTGGCATTGGTGCCAGCATTCTTTCTTTTTTACTTAGGGTAACTTCATCAGCCAAAAAACCAGCTGTTTCCTTTAAATACTCAATTTTTTTCTTTTTGTAATCATTAATATCAATATCAAGATAAAACTGTTCTGAAATTCTGCGCCTTAACATCGCTTTTAAAAGGTGTTGAATTTCAGCTAATGTCTGACCGTTTTGACCAATTAAAATCTTTGGCTCTTCGGTTCTTATTCTTACTGGAACTGTCTTTTCTTCGGGAGACAAAACTTCAGCTTCTACTTCAAAGCTTGTTTTTTCAAAAAATTCCTGAATTATTTTTTCTATTTCTTGTAAGTTATTTTGGTCAATCATTTTTCTTTCTAAAAATAACATATTGTTGAACAATTGTAAAGAGGGTAGTTGTCAGCAGGTAAAGACCTACAGCTGAGGGAAGCCGAAAAAGAATTAAAACCATAAAGGCAGGCATAAAATATTGCATCTGTTTTTGCATTTGACCAGAAAAACCAGGAGCTTGTTTTTTGTCTTTTTTAGATTTAGGGGTAGCTTTTTTTATTTGAATAAACTGAAAAATCCCTGCCAAAAAAGCTATTATTAAATTAGGTTTGGCAAGGTCTACGATTCCAAAAAAAGTTGGATTAATTATTCCTGGAAGAGAAACAAAATCATAAAGCAGAGCCATTTGTTCCGGCTGTAAACCGCTCCAAAATACTCGGTAAAGAGCGATTAAGACCGGGAGTTGAATTAAAACGGGTAAACAACCGGAAAAAGGATTTATTTTTTCTTTTTTGTAAAGACCCATTATCTCTTTGGTCTGTTGTTCTTTATTGTCTTTATACTTTTCCTGAATTTCTTTCATTTTTGGCTGGAGTCCAGAAAGAGCTTTTTGTGATTTAATCGCTTTTATTCCTAACGGGTAAAACAAAAATTTAATTAAAATCGTCAAAACAATTACCGCCACCCCAAAATCATGTCCGGGGAGATACTCGTATAATAAAATAAGGACATTCAACAAGGGTCGGTATAATATTGTGTTGAAAGCTGTGATTAAAATATTCATTTTAAGGATGATCTATTCCCCCTTCATTCCACGGATGACATCGTGCTATTCTCTTAAACCCTTTCCATGTGCCTTTTGTCACGCCGTACTTCTCAACCGCTAAACAATAATATTCCGAACAGCTTGGGTAAAAGCGACAACGATTACCCAGAATAGGAGAAATAGCTTTTTGATAAAACTTAATAATTTTTAAAATTATCTTTTTCATAATTTTGCTTTTTTAAAAAGCTTATTTATTATTTCTTCAAGTTGCTGAAAATCAGTTGTTTTAAGACCGGGTATAGCTATTATAATTCCATCTATTCCTTTTTTAATTTCCGGCAATTTTATCTTAATTAATTCTCTTAATCTTCTTTTTATTTTATTTCTAATCACTGCTTTCTTAGCAAATTTTTTGCTGACTATAAAACCAAAGCGGCTTGATTCAAGATTATTCTTTTTAATTTTTAAATACAAAAAACCTTGCTTAAATCCTTGCCCTTCTTTAAAAATTCTTTCAAAATCTTTCTTTTTTTTGAGGCGATTTCTTACTGGCAGCATATTTACACGGTAAGCTTCTTTCTTTCTTTCCCCCTTCGTCTTTTCAGTATTTTTCTACCCGACTTTGTCTTTGTCCGCGCCCTAAAACCATGGGTTTTTTTCCTTTTTTTTCTTTTTGGTTGATAAGTGATACTCATTTTTTTATTTTAACATTTAAATGTCTAAACATTTTTAATAATATCATAATTTTATTATAAAGAAAAGCGCTATTAAAATGTTTGTATGTTTATGTGTTTGTATGTTTATATTATCCACATATTCTCCCCAGCTTATTAACAAAATTTAGCTTTTGAGCTTGTTTTCGTTTTGATTTGACATATGGTATAATAATAAAATGAATAACGAAGAACTTTGGCAGACGGTACTTGCCCAAATTCAATTAAATATTTCCCAGGCCAACTTTGCTACCTGGTTTAAAAATACCGAAATTGTTTCTCAGAAAGACGGAGAGATTGTCGTTTTAGTGCCAAATTCTTTTGCTAAAGAATGGTTAGAAAATAAATATAATAAAACTATTCTTAAAATTTTACATAACTTAAACGAGGAAATTAAAGAAGTCGAATATACGGTTGGTAAAACCAAGTTAAGAATTCTAAAAAGGATCCCAACGATTTTGCCGGAAATCGACCAACTTGAATTTCAAGAGTTTAAAATAAATAAAGAAACTAATCTTAACCCCCGTTATACTTTTGATTCTTTTGTGGTCGGTCCATTTAATGAATTACCTCATGCCGCCGCTATTGCAGTTTCAAAAAATCCCGGTTTTGTTTACAACCCCCTTTTTATTTATGGAGGAGTAGGATTAGGAAAAACTCATATTTTGCAAGCTATTGGAAATGAAGCTATCAAAAATTTCAAAAAGAAGAAAGTAAAATATGTTCCATCTGAAAAGTTTACCTCGGAAGTGGTCTCGGCAATTAGAAACCGCCAAATGGAATCGTTTAAATCAAAATACAGAGCAATTGATGTTTTAATTATTGACGATATTCAGTTTTTAGCCGGGAAAGAAAAAACCCAAGAAGAATTTTTCCATATTTTTAATGTTTTGTATGAGAATAATAAGCAAATCATTCTTTCTTCAGACCGTCCACCAAAAGCTATTCGCGCTTTAGCTGAAAGATTAAGGTCGAGATTTGAGGGAGGGATGATAGCAGATGTCAGCATCCCTGATTTTGAAACAAGAATGGCTATTTTAAAAACTAAAGCTCAAGAAAAAAAAGTAGATTTCTCCGAAGATATCTACCAATATATCGCTTCCGTTATTCAAAAAAACATCAGAGAATTAGAGGGCGCCTTAAACCGTTTAATTATTTATCAAAAATTAAACAATCAAAAACCTGACCTTGAAATAACCAAAACCCTTTTAAAGAATTTACTTTCCTCTCCAACTAAAATAACTACGCCAAAAGAAATAATTCAAACGGTGGCAGAATTTTATGATTTAAAAGAAAAAGACCTTTTAACTTCTTCGCGGAAAAAAGAAATTGTTAGGCCCCGTCAAATAGCAATGTATCTGCTAAGAGAAGAATTAAAAAACTCCTTTCCTTTTATTGGAAGAAAATTTAACGGAAAAGACCACACTACTGCCATTCATTCATATAAAAAAATCCTAAAAGAATTAGAGAAAAACAAAAAACTGGAAGAAGAGATTCATCTAATAAAAGAAAAAATATTTACTAGTTAAATATAAGAACCTGCCTCACTTCGCTCGGCAGAACCTTGATTCGCTAAAATATAAATCATATATTCTTGAATTTAAATGGGGATAAATATGTTATATTAAAGGGAATTAAGTGTTGAATATTTGGCACTAAATAGTTAATAAAATTAACTTAAAAAATAATTCACTTTTTATCTATCTAGTTTTAAACAATAAACGCCCCCTTAATTAAAACAGGAAAACCTAATTTTCCACCACACTAATAACAACAATTAATATATTAATTTATTAATACTAATTATAAACTATGAAATTATTAATTTTACAAGAAAAACTAAAAAGGGGCCTAAATATTGTTGAAAGAATTTCTTCAAAATCTCTAACCCTTCCTATTTTAAATAATATTTTAATATCAGCGGAAAAAAACTTCTTTAATTTATCTGCCACTGATTTAGAAATAGGAATAAATTGGTGGGTTTTAGCTAAAACTGAAAAAGAAGGAAAAATCACCATTCCCTCCCGTTTATTTTCTAATTTTATAAATTTACTTCCAAATAAAAAAATAAATCTTGAAGCAAGGGATAATACTTTGTTTATTGAGTGCGAAAATTATAAAACCCAAATAAATGGTCTTAGCGCCGACGAGTTTCCGATTATCCCAAAAATTGGCAAAGAAGAATTTCTTTCTATTGAAAGCTCCCTTCTTTGCCAAAGTTTAAATCAAATTACAGACATAGCTCTTCCTTCTACCACTAGGCCCGAAATTTCAGGCGTCTATTTTTCTTTTCAGAAAGACCTGATAATAATAACAGCCACCGATAGTTTTCGGTTGGGTGAGAAAAAAATGTTTTTAAAAAGTAATTCTTCCTTAGAAAAAGAATACTCCTTAATTCTTCCCCAAAAAACAGCGAAAGAAATCGTCAATGTTTTTGGAGAAAAAGAAGGAGAATTAAAAATGTATTTTTCGCCTAACCAGGTTATGTTTGAATATCTTATGCCGGAAACCCCGCACCCTCAAGTTCAATTAATATCCAGGTTGATAGAAGGAGAATATCCGAATTATCAAGAAATTATTCCTAAAAAACACACAACTCAATTAAGGTTGGATAGAAATGAATTTTTAAACCAAATAAAAACAGCCAGTTTATTCAGCGGAAAAATAAACGAAGTGAAAATTAGAGTAATACCGAAAGAAGAGAAAATAGAAGTTTTTAGCCAAAACCCGGAAATTGGAGAATACCAATCTTCGGTTCCTGGAAAGATAAAAGGAGAACCTGTAAAAATTTCTTTTAATCACCGTTTCTTATTAGATGGGCTTTTAAATATAAAAAGTTCAGAGGTTCTTTTTGAATTTAGCGGCGACTCTGGTCCTGGAGTTCTTAAACCGGTCGGCGACGAAACCTATATCTACGTGGTAATGCCGATTAAGACGACTTAAATAAACCGCAAACCGCAAACCGCAAAATAGGGGCTAACCCCCTATTTTATTTGACAAAAATATAGAGTTGATGTATTACAACCTATCAAAGAATATTTCTTTGGTTTTTAAAGTAGTTTTAAAGAAAAACTCTTTTAAAAATAAATATACAGAAAGGTAGGCATAAAATGTTAGTTACATGTCCAGAATGCGGAGCGAAGGTTAGCAGTGAAGCTTATACGTGTCCATGTTGTGGTCTTTCCGGAGTAGGAGATAAAGCGATAACACGCTCTAAAGAATTTAACGAAATTAGGGTTCATTAAGTTGATGGCAGAGAATTTAAGATTGCGTATAGGGGAAAACGTCCAAATTGCGGTTTTAAAACTTCTAATTGGGGGATAGCAAGAGCAAAACTAGTAAAATTTGGAGAAAATTATTATGACTACACGATTCGGGTTTATTGTCCTTAATGTGGGGTGGAGCTTGACCCAACTAGAATACCTGATGCATTCTTGTTTTTGTGATTTCGTTAAAAAAAAGGTAAAGAGACTAATTCTAATAACGCCAACAAAGAAGGCAGAAAATTTTCTGCCTTCTTCTTTTTTTAAAAACACCTGAAGCCCTTGACAAAAATAAAAAACTATAATATAATACAGACATCAGGAAATGGTTTCTTGATCTCTGGATAATTTCAGAGGAATAATAAAAAGCAACTTTACAATAAAATAATTGAAAGGAAGGTAAATAAAATGGCAGATGAACAAAAAGAAGAAAAGGAGTACCAAAAAAAGAAGGACCCACGGATACGGATTTTAATTATTTCTGTTTTGATTGAGGTGGGGATATTTGTAGGCATTAACTTGCTTTTCTTATTGCCCTCAACCGTTTCAATAACTACTCCACCGACTATTTCACTGATCCTCCCATCATCTGGAAAAATTTTAACAGGAGTAATATTTGGAATAGTTGGGATGATAGTTGGATTTGTAGTTTTCAAAAAGGGCCTTCGGAGGAGAATTTTCTTAATCTTAGTTTTGATTGGGATATTCGCAGTCATTGGTTTACTTACTTTACCGACTATCTCAGTGGCTACTCCAGCATCGTGGACAATCTTAGTAGGAGGAACAGTTGGGATAACTGTAATAGTAGCTGTCGGCTTTCTGCTGATTTACTGGTGGTGGGCAGAGAATAATCTGTTCTTTACTTTTGTTCCCGAAGGAAGAGCGAAACACGTGGTAAGGGGAGATGCTTACAGGAAAACACTGATTCAATGGAAGGGGCATACTTTAGCCACCCGAAAAACGAGAGGCGTAGATGTAGGAGATGTTGTAGAGGTAGAAACACAGAAAGGTTTGAACTGGTTTACGTCGCCTATAAAGCGGTTAAAAACGTTTTTCAGAGGATTTTTTGGAGGATTTGAGTTCTATGGTTGGTGGCCGCTTGACGATATTTATATCTATGATTTCAGCTGGACAAATAGGACACAAGATGGTCAGATTCAGAGACACGAGAAAGAGCTGCTTGATTACCTTATTCTTAAAGATGACATCTATATTTTGGAAGTTAAAGACGCAGAAGACAAAGACCTTCTTCCTTTAACCATTAAATTAGCCTTGACGGCCAGGATCCTCGGTCCATATAAATCATCATTCTGTATTCAAAACTGGTTGGAAACATTATTGAATAGAATGGGTCCAGCAGTAAGAGATAAGATTACTGAACGAAGTTACGGGGATTGGATTAAAGAAAAAGGAGATCTAGCAGACTTGATTATTTCAGATCCAGAAACCAAAAGGCTATTAAAGAAATTTAGAAAATATTATGGAATAGAGGTAAGGGCAATCGAGATCATAGAGATTGACCCAGGAGAAGAGTATCGTAAAGCCACTCTACAGAAGTTCCTTGCTGAGAGAGAAAAAGAAAGGATTAAAGCGGTTTATGAAGAGATTGAAGCGCACGGGGACATCGGTAAATTAATCCGTACATTAGAAGCTTTGGAAAAGTCGCCAGGTGAAGGATCAAAGTGGGTTATACTACCTGGATTAACCGATTTAATTTCACAAGTTTTTCCAGGAAGAACACCAGAAACACTTAAATCCGAAGATATAAAAATGCTTCGAGAAATTATTAAAGAATTTCGGAGCTCAAAAAAGAAAGTTTAATAAATCAAAAAGGGAGTGGTCAAATGACACACTCCCTTTTCTATTCCTCTAATTTTAACTAAGGCCTTCTTCCTGTTGGAGCTGTCCCACCACTACCTGGGCGTCTCCCGCTTGGAGCTGCGCCACCAGGACGCCGACCACTTGGTGGTGGAGGCGGTGGACCCATTGCTGCTGCGCCGGCTGTGGTAATTGTAGTAGCTGATGTTTCAACTTCTTTAATTTTAAAGTTAGCCTCTCTCCATCCAGTGTCACGCACCCTTTTATCTTCTAAGGCTTTAAAATAACCATCAAGGCCTTCATTTTGAGTTTTAATATGTTCTCTAAAATTCTCCCAAACTTTTTTATAATCTTCGCTTCCATGATTTTCTAATTTCTTGGCTATGTCTGACTTAGACATCCCTTCAAATTCAGGCCGTTTTATAACAAAATTTGAAAATGCTTTATCTATTCCTTCAAGGCTTTTTTCTTGTCCATTTTTTATAGTGCGGTTGACCTGCAACCATCTCTCTCTATCAAATTTACCTAAAGTAGCTTGTATAACATCTTTATCTTCAAACACTTCCGGTTCCCAGCTGGCAATATGTTGAGACCTTGCCTCTCCAACAACTTTTTTAACAGCTTCTTGGCCCGAAAGGCCCGCATAACCTTTTATTTCATTTGGTCCGCTAGCTTTAGCTGCTATTTTAGCCAAACGAGGATCTTTTCTTAAAATCTTACTAGTTAAAAACCCTGATTTTTGAGCAAGATTTAATGGGCGAACTAATCTTTTTATAAAAGCATCGTCATTTAACAGCTCTTTATCTGATTTTCCTTTAAACCTTTTTAATTTTTTAGCTCCATTGAATATATCTTGTCCAGCCCCTCTTTCTAATATTTCTATTAAATCGCCCAAGGCATCAGTTTGGGTATCTGCTCCTTTAAGGATTCTATGAGCTAATGTTCGAGATGAATATGCTTTTGCTTGAGTTTGGGCTTTTTCTACAGCTGGTCTCATTTGACCATATAATCTGGCTTTTTCAGGCAAGAACCATCTTGCTACAGGAACTTTTTCTATCGCTCTAGCTACATGCCCGACAGCTTCTTTCGTTCTTGCTTTTTCTAACACTGGTCTTATTCCCCTTTGAGCTATTCTTCCCCCTACCCATCCAGCTCCTCTTCCAACGTCTCTCGCGGCTCCCCTGCCTTTTGACTTAGCGAAATTTACCACCGTTGAGGCGCCTGCGGCTGAGGTTGCAAGTCCAAAAACAAGCCCAATTCCTAAGAAAACTATTGCAACAAAATAGGGCATAATTGCGTTAAAGGTCGGGCTTGAGTCTGGTATATCCGGAGTACTAATTGCAGCGCCTGGATTTGTTTCAAGTTGCATTACAAGGAAAAGAGCTAAGTATAAGAAAAAACCGCAAGTGACGCCGATGAAAGACCAATTAATAAATTGCTGCCACCACTGGTCAAAATATTTTTTTGTAATTGGCAGGATATAACAAATAAAAGCTATAGGGGAAAGAATAACTAATAACCAAATAGCAATATATCTAAGCATAAATATAAGCGCGAAAAGGAGCAGGATAAAAGTTAAGACAAAAAGAAATGGGACCAATACGGCAAGTTGTACAAGTTGAGAAACGGGACCTTCTTCTGTCTCTTGCCAATATGATAATTTCATTTCTGCAACTTTGGCTCCCATTGTTTCGCTAAAAGTATCCACGCTTAAGTCCTGTACAAAAAAGTTCATTATAATATTTGAAGCATCAACAATTAAGCCGCAAATAACCGGGGAAAAATTTACTAAAAGAGCAACAACAATAAAAATAACTAAGATTCTTTTCGTTTTGTAGTCCGCTAATTGTAAAATAGTAGCGATGGCAATATATACTAAAATCAAAACCAGGAACATGTTTGCAAATCCCTGCGTAACCGCTAAACCTGTTTTAATTACCGGATTAGGATTAGCTCCGCCCGGATTTGTGTAAGAATAACTGATGAAATCAGGGCTTAATATCCAACTTAAAAGACTGCCGGCCCACCCCGCCATGTAGACAGCTATGCTTACTATGATATAGATAATATAATAAAAAGGCGCGATTGCAATCTTTTTTGCCAATTCTATTATAAAAGCCGAAGAGATCCTAGGGTAAACAAGTCCTAAAAAAGCAAAAAAGAAAACAAAGAGAACTGTTTTCTTTTTACATAGATTAAATAGAAAGTTTTTAATTTTCCACAGCATTAGATTATTATAGCATTTTTATTAATTGAATCCAATTGTTAATGGTTAAAGTTTCAGCGCGCTGCGTTGGCTGGACATCGTTTTTGAGAAGTAAGGAGCTAATCTCCTTTTTATCTAATTTTAGCATCTTTGAGAGATTGTTGGCAAGTTGTTTTCTGGGATGGGAAAAACCAGCTTTGACGATTTTGAAAAACAAATCAATATCAATGTCTTTAAACTTTTTTTTGGGGACTATTTTGATAATTGCCGAATCTACTTTTGGACAGGGCCAGAAAGATTTTTTTGAAATATAGGAAATAATTTTTGGTTTAGCGTAAAACTGGACAGAGACAGCTAAGATATTCATCTTGGGGGGCTTGGAGCATATTCTTTGAGCAACTTCTTTTTGAACTATTAAAACCATCTCTTCTGGCGGATATTTGCTTTCTAAAAACTTTCTAATCACTGGAGCTGTAATATAAAACGGCAAGTTAGCAACAATTTTGTATTTTTTTGAAAATTGAAAATTATATTTGAGTATGTCTTTGTTAATAATTTCAATATTCTTAAATCCTTTTAAATTTTCTCTTAGCGTCTCTACCATTCGCGGGTCTTTTTCTACCGCGATTACCTTGCCTGCTTTTTTAGCTATTTCTTTGGTTAAAGCCCCAATTCCAGGACCAACTTCCAAAACAATATCTTTTGAATGAAGCTCAGCTGCTTTAATAACTTTTTTAACAACATTTTTGTCAATCAAAAAATTTTGGCCAAGCCGCTTTAAAGGTTTAATGCCATACATTATTCAATAATACCATACTGCGCTCTGCGGGGAAAAGGGGCGTGTCCCGTAGAGAAAATTTGACAGGTGTTTTGCAAAGCAAAGCGCTAAATGCCGAAGGCAGTCAAATTTCTTCTACAGGGCGTGGAAAAATCGCTTGACCATGTTGGAAGTTTTCCACTTCCAATAGGGTTGATTTTTATTTTCAATAAGCTAATATAGTAAAATAGATGTCTAGATTCCTCTTTTATCTTAAAAAATTCTGTCAAAGATTTCAGAAATCTTTTAAAGAAGAACTTTTCTTTGGGGTGGCAGCGATCTTAACTGTTTTTTTATTTGGAATTTTAATTTTTGAGCCGGCCTTAAAATCCCTTTCTCTTTGGGATTTTTCCTTTTTAACTGCAACCATAAAAACTAAACTTCCTCCCCAAGATTTATTTGTAGAACCTGTGAAAAACTTCCTAAGAGAATCTCCCAAGATGAGTTTTATTCAAAAAAATAGTGTAGTTGGGGTTTCCCCGCCAATAACAATAACTCCTCAGGTTTTGGGAAGTATGCTGGGAGGCATTGAAAGCGAAATAGAGGGAAGAAAAGAAATTATTGAACATATTGTAGAATCAGGCGACACCCTTTCTTCTATCGCAGCTAAATATGATATTTCTCTCGACACGATTTTATGGGCTAATGATTTAAGCTCAAAATCAATAATTAAGCCGGGTCAGAAATTGATTATTCTGCCGGTTTCGGGAGTACTTTATATGGTTGAGAGAAATGATACTCTAAGTAAAATTGCTGAAACCTATGAAGCAAATCTGGAAGAAATCGTTGAATTTAATGAACTCGGCAACGAAGGGAATATCTACATCGGCGATTTTTTAATTATTCCTAACGGCAAGCAGCCTCCAATTCCAAGTCCAACTTTTGTAAATGATATTCCGGTAGGAAAATCTTATTTTATTTTACCCTGTGAGGGAATGATTAGTCAGGGCTTGCATCCTTATAATGCGATTGATATTGCTAATGATTGCGGTTCATTAGTTGTAGCTGCGGCCGGAGGGACAGTAGAAAAGGTAGGGCGAATTAAAATCGGAGGAAATAGAGTTACAATTTTACATCCAAACGGAGTGGTAACTTATTACGGGCACCTCTCTGCGATTTTAGTTGCCGCTGGACAAAAAGTAAGTGCAGGAGACCCCATCGGAAGGATGGGCGCTACGGGTTATGCTACGGGATGCCATTTACACTTTGATGTGTTGAGAACAACAACGAAAAACTTTTTAAGCAAATATCCCGTAGGAAGTTTTATAAGCCGGAAGGAGTGAGATTTTAGAAATTAAAATTTAAAACATAAAACAAAAAAACAGCTCAATTGAACTGCTTTTTTGTTTTAGGGTATCGGAGATCCTGCCCGGCTTAGTTAATTTTCTCGAATTCTATACATTAAGGCTTCGGTCAAATGACTGTAACTAATTTTTTCAGAATTGTCTAAATCGGCAATAGTTTTTGCTACTTTCAGAACTCGATGATAACCACGAGCAGAGAGTTTAGCCGAATCTACAAAGCGCTTTAAAATATTTTGAGACCTTGAATCAACTTGGCAATATCTTTTAATCTCTGGAATTTGCATTTCAGAATTAGTAATCTCTGTTGAGAACCGTTCTCGCTGAATTTTACGAGCTCTCTCTACTCTTTCTTTTATTTTGACGCTGGAATTTTCCTCATCGGGACTGGTTAGTTTTTCAAATTTTAATTGAGGAACATCAATAAAAAGATCAATCCGGTCAATTAAGGGACCGGAAAGCTTTCTTCTGTATTTGGCAATTTGGGAAGGTAAACATTGGCAAGCTTTATTCGGGTCTCTATAATAACCGCAAGGGCAAGGATTAGCGGCAGCAATTAGAGTGAAGCGACTGGGAAAAGTCAAGCGATGTTTAGCTCTTAAAATAGTAATTTTTCCTTCCTCCAAGGGCTGACGGAGGGACTCTAAGACATCTCGATGAAATTCTGGAAATTCATCTAAGAACAGAACGCCCCGATGGGATAAAGTTATTTCTCCGGGCTTTGGCGGATTTCCTCCGCCGATTAAAGCTGCTTCAGAAGTAGTGTGATGGGGCGAACGAAAGGGGCGGCAATTAATTAAAGGTTTTTCTTTTGGCAAAAAACCGGCAACGCTATAAATTTTAGTAACCTCTAATATCTCTTCAGAAGAAAGATCGGGTAAAATTGAAGGAAGAGCACTAGCTAATAAACTTTTCCCAGCTCCGGGAGGACCTTGCATCAATAAATTATGGCCGCCGGCAGCGGTAATTTCCAGAGCCCTTTTAGAACTTTCTTGGCCCTTAATCCAGCCAAGATCTACCGGATAATTAGGTTTTTCTAAAAAATCTTTGATATTAATTTTGAAAGGAGCTATTTGAATTTTCCCTTCTAAATAATTAATCGTTTCTTTTAAAGATTCTAATCCGATTATTCTGAGATTCTGTTTGTTTGCGTGAGAGACAGAGATTAAAGCAGCTTCCGGAGCATTAGCTTTTGGTAAAATTATTTCTTGCCAACCTTTTTCTTCAGCGGCTAAGGCAAGCGAAAGCGCTCCTTTAACCGGTCTTAGTTTGCCGTCTAAAGCTAATTCTCCAATAAAAATTTTATTTTGAGGATTAAATTTAATCTGGCCGGAAGCAGAGAGATATCCCAAAGCAATCGGAAGATCATACAAAGAGCCCTCTTTTTTAAGGTCAGCCGGAGCTAAACTTACTAAAACCCTTTGGGGCTGGCTGTGAGGAGATTGAAAATTAGAACTTTTAATTGCTGCCCCAACTCTTTCCTTTGATTCCTGAACTGCCTTATCCGGCAAGCCTACAATTTCAAAATGCCTCAATCCATACGAGGCATCTACTTCTACTTCAATAATTTGAGCATCCATTCCGGCAATAGCAGCTGAATATATTTTAGAAGGCATATTATAGTATATCAGAGATTAAGATTTAGTGAAACAGAAAGCTCAAACAGAGAACTATTCTCTGTGAAGGGGGTAGGATACGAACCAGAGTCAGATTTAGAAGCCAAAAAATAAGATGATTTCAAGGCGCGACGACGAAATTGTAGTATAATATACTACATTGAGGAGGAGCAACGCAGAAATCAGCCATTTTTTGGTTTCCCTTCGGGCGAAGCGAATTTCATCCATCTTCTTCGTTGCTCGTCGCTTATGTATCCTGCGGATATACTTCACTCCTCCCGCCTCGAATCTGAATAAAATTCGCTCCGCTAAATTGATTCTGGTTCGTATCCTGCCCCTTAAGATTAATTTTGCCCTTTTCTTTTTTTGGAGGATTTGCTATAATTAACCCAGTAGAGAAATTTCGACTCGTTTTATGATTTAAAGTTTTCTAAAAGAAAACTTTTGTCGAAATTTTTCTACTGAGTAAAAAATATGAACCCCGTTAGAAATCTATAAAATTAACGGGATTTATAAAATAAGTCATTATGATGAAAAAAAGAGAAATTTCTAACGGGGTGAAAAAGATAGTTTTAATAGTTTTTTTGGGTTTGTTTTTTTTGATTTTTAATTCTGTTCAAGCCGCTGGTTTAGTACCTTGCGGCGGTCCTGGAGAAGATGTTTGCACGCTTTGTCATTTTTTTGTAATGCTTGATAATATCATTGATTTTCTTTTATTTAGAGTTGTTCCGGTTTTGGGTGCTTTGATGATAGCAATTGGCGGTGTGATGTATGTTATAAGTCAAGGGAAACCAGAAATGCTTTCCAGGGTAAAAAGCTTATTTACCGCAATTATAATCGGTCTTGTAATAATTTACGGCGCCTGGTTAATTGTTAATTTGTTTTTAACGACAATCGGGGTAGCGGAGTGGACAGGATTAGGAACATGGTGGGAGATCTCTTGTCCGTAAACCCCGTTAGAAGTCTTTGACAAAAAATTTTTAGTTCTAAAAATTTTTTGTAACTCCTTAGACAAGCTTATTATATTAATAATTGTATTTTTAGTTCTGAAACATTCTCATTATAGTATGAACAGACTTCTAACGGGGTAAATCGCCCCCATAGCTTAATTGGAAAAGCAGATCCCTCTTAAGGATATGAGTCCAGGTCCGAGTCCTGGTGGGGGCACATTCAACCGTTAATCTTCTTAGATTAATCTTATTTTTTAAAGGAATAAGAAAGTTGCTTACTTTCTTATTTGTTTTAGAAAATTATGCTATAATAAAAATAATTAATATGTTAACGCCAGAAGAAAAAACAAAAATAATTGAGAAGCATAAACTACATAAGGCAGACACTGGGTCTGCCGAGGTTCAGATTGTTTTACTTACCGAAGAAATTAAAAAGTTACTTTCGCATTTAAAAAAACATTCAAAAGATTTTCATTCCAAAAGAGGGCTTTTGAAAATGGTTTCTAAGAGAAGAAAACTTTTGAAATATCTAAAAAAAGAGAACGAAAAGAGCTATAATAAAATTGTGAAAGCAGTAGGACTTAAACGATAATTTTCAATTTATGGTTATAAAACACAGCGGACAAAGAGTAGGGGTGTTAATTGATGTCCAAAACTTATATCACTCCGCCAAGAATTTATATAATGCCCGGGTTAATTTTCGGGAGGTTTTAAAATTGGCGGTCAGTGAAAGGAATTTAATTCGAGCATTCGCTTATGTGGTAAGAACAAAAACTGGGGAGGAAAAACCTTTTTTTGAGGCGCTGACCAAACTTGGGATTGAAACAAGAGTGAAAGATCTTCAAGAATTTTACGGAGGTCAGAAGAAAGCCGATTGGGACGTAGGGATAGTTGTTGACGCAATAAGAATAGCTCCGAGCGTTGATACTTTGGTTCTTGCTTCTGGTGACGGCGATTTTATTTCTTTGGTTGAGTACTTAAAAAACCAAGGGAAAAGAGTGGAAGTCATTGCTTTTGGAAGGTCGTCCTCCGGCCGTTTAAAAGAAATAGCCGATGAATTTGTTGATTTAGGGAGTTTGCCAAAGAAGTATTTATTAAAGAAATAGAATCTGAGATTATGTAATTATGAATAGCCAAAAATTTAGTCTAAAATTAGGAGAAAAAAATCTTGAAGTTGAAATTAGGAATTTAGCCGAACAAGCAAACGGTAGCGTTTTAGTTAGTTATGGCGATACTTTGATTCTGACTACTTGCGTAATGGGTAAAAAAGACCGAGAAGACCTCGGTTTTTTTCCTTTAACCGTTGATTATCAAGAAAAATATTATGCTGCTGGAAAGATTAGAGGTTCTCGCTACATTAAAAGAGAAAATCGGCCTTCTGACGAGGCGATTTGTAATGCCAGATTGATTGACCGGGCTATTCGACCGAGATTTCCTGAAAATTTAGTCAGAGAAATTCAGGTAATAGCTACTGTGCTTTCCTGGGATGGCCAGAATGACCCTGATATTTTAGGGCTGACAGCTTCTTCCCTGGCTTTGTCTATTTCTGACATTCCCTGGCAAGGACCGATAGGGGTGGTTAGAGTTTGTCAAAAAGACGGCAAGTTTATTTTAAATCCAACTTATAAAGAAAGAGAAGATTGTGAAATGGATGTTATCTTTGCCGGGATGTTAAAAAGTGGAGAAGTTTTAATTAATATGATTGAAGGAAATTGCGAGGAAGTTGGCGAAGAAGTAGTTTCGGAGGCCTTGGTCTTTTCAGAAAAATATTTGAAAAAACTTGTTGCTTTTCAAAAAGAAATCACGGAGAAAGTTGGGAAAGAAAAAATGCTTTTAAAAGCATTTCTGGTTGATGATGTCTTAGAAAAAGAAATTAAAGAATTCTTGGGTAAAAAATTAGAGGAAGCTCTCTACCAAGAAGACAAAAATCAAAGAGAAGATAAGATGGATGAACTAAAAGAAGAGCTTAGCTGTTTTGTTGAGGAAAAATATTCCGAGGAAGGAAAAACAAAATATGCTCAAGATTTTTTTGAAAAGGAGATAGATAGATTATTTCACGAAAATATAATAAAATATAATAAGAGGCCTGATAACAGAAAATTAGACGAAATTAGAAAAATTGATTGCGAGGTCGGGCTTTTGCCAAGAACTCATGGTTCCGGTTTATTTTGCCGGGGGAAAACTAAATCTTTGTCTATTTTAACCTTAGGATCGCCTGGGGACCAGCAATTATTAGAAGGAATGGAAATTGTTGGGAAAAAAAGATTTATGCACCATTATAATTTTCCTCCTTATTCATCCGGAGAGGTCAAACCACTAAGAGGACCGGGGAGAAGAGAGATTGGTCATGGGATGTTAGTAGAAAAAGCTCTTTTGCCTTTGCTTCCCGATTTTGATGAATTTCCCTATACAATGAGAGCAGTGTCAGAGATTCTTTCTTCAAACGGCTCAACTTCAATGGCTTCAATTTCCAGCTCTTCTTTAGCTTTAATGGATGCCGGAGTGCCGATAAAAAGTCCGGCAGCCGGGATTGCCATTGGGTTGGCTCAAGATAAAAAAACAGGTAGTTGTAAGATTTTAACAGATATCCAGGGCCCGGAAGATCATTACGGAGATATGGATTTTAAGGTAGCCGGAACTAAAAAAGGAATAACCGCCCTTCAAATGGATGTGAAAATTAAAGGGATAAACAAGAAAATTATGACGGAAGCTCTTAATATAGCCAAGAAAGCAAGATTAAAGATTTTAGATTTAATGGATAAAACCATATCAAAACCCCGAGCCCAGCTTTCACCCTACGCTCCCAGAATTTTGACCATTCAAATTAATCCAGAAAAAATCAGAGAAGTAATAGGTCCCGGAGGAAAAATAATTAAGGAGATTACTGAAGAAACCGGAGCAGCAATAGATATTCAAGATTCCGGCCTTATCTTTGTTACTTCGGAGAAAGAAGAGGAAGCTAAAAAAGCGGTTGCCTGGATAAAGGACATTACCAGAGAAGTTAAAACTGGAGAAGTTTTTCAGGGAAAAGTAAAAAGGATTTTGGACTTTGGAGCTTTTGTTGAAATTTTACCGGGCCAAGAAGGATTAATTCATATATCTAAATTATCTGATAAAAGAGTAAGAAAAGTTGAGGATGTGGTAAAAATAGGGGACGTGGTTTCAGTAAAAGTGATTTCTATTGATGAAAAAGGTAGGATTAATTTATCTTTGCTAAAGAAATAATATATTTATGCCCGAAGATATCTTGATCAAAAAAGAAGATATTAGGACAATGAAAAAAGACATTGCCCGTCTTCAGCGGAGAACGGCTGGAATAGGAGTCCCTCAAGAAAGAGCGGCTGAATTAAAGATAGAAGAGGAAAAGAAAAGAAAAATGGTAGAAGAAGAAAGAAAGAAAGCAGAAGAAGAGAAGTTAAAAAGAGAAGAAGAGGAAGAAAAAATGAGAAGAGTCTCTGCTTCTGAATCTGTAATGATCAAGAAAAAAGAAGAAGTAAGAGCAGAAGAAGAAAAGAGAAAGAGAGCGGAGCAAGAAAAAAGAAGAGAAGAACAAGAAAGAGCGAGAAAAGAAGCCGAAAAATTAAAAACAGCCTCTATCCCAGAGGGCTTTGATATCCGGGAGGAGGAGGAAGAAAAGAGAAGAAAAATCGAAGAAGGAAAAGTTGTAGAGGAAGAACAAAGAAGAATAGCCGCTGCTGAAGCTGCGGCGGCCAAAGAAGAGGAAAAAGCAAGAGCAGAAGAAGAACCCAAGACAGGGAAAAAGGCGCTTTTACAAGAGAAGAGAGAAATAGAAGAAAAAGAAGTTAAAATAAAAGAAAGCTTTGAAAAATTCATTGCCGAGAAAAGACCCTTAGAGCTACGAAAAGCAACGATTTTAGAAACGTTGAAAGAAGTTGAAAAAAACTTTCAGCTTATTTCGGCTAAGGAAAGAAAAATTGAAGAAGCTCAGAGATTAATTGAAGAAAGAGAGAAAACAGCCGAAACAACTGGAGAAAAAAAGCGGATAGAAAAAAAGAGATGGGGAATAGAAGAAAAACGTCGGGAATTGGAAAAGAAAAGATGGCCCTGGGAGGAGAGATTAAAGCAACTGAGTAATCAGCTCAAAGAAATTGAGTTTGAAGATAAAGAAATAGAAATTAAGGGAGAAGAGCTAACCAAAGAACAAAAAGAAATTTCTGAGAGAAAAGAAAAAGTTCAATTAGGGTTAGAGAAGATTGAATTAAAAATAGAACTTCAAGGAATAGAAAAGGTTAAAAAATCTTTTGAAGCAAAGAGAATTGACATTTCTGAAGAACTAAATAAAATTGAAAAAACTTTGGAGAATGTTTTAATCAAAGAAAGAGAAATTGAGGAGGAAGAAAAAATAGTTGAAGAAGAAGAGCAAAGGGTCAATGAATTAGGAGAAAGAAAAGAATTAGAGAAAGAAAGATGGGGAGTTGAAGAAAAGAGGAGAAAAATTGAAACAGAAAGGTGGAATTTGGAAGAAGAGAAACAGAGAATGGAAGATCAGATGAAAAGAATTGAAAGAAGGTTTAAAACTCTTTCAGAAAAAAGAAATAACATAATTGAGAAAATTAAAGAAATAGATCAAAAAATAGAAGGAAAGCCCGCCTTCGTTAAAACTGCGGCGGGTAAAGAGGAGATAGAACCAAAAAAGTTGGTAGAAGAGAGGACTGAAAAAACAGACAAAGAACCTGTTATTGTTCCTGCTCCGGCTCCTGCTCCGGCTAAGCCAATGGAGATAGAACCAAAAAAGTTGGTAGAAGAGAGGACTGAAAAAACAGACAAAGAACCTGTTATTGTTCCTGCTCCGGCTCTGGCTAAGCCAATGGAGATAGAAAAAAGAAGAATTGAAGAAGCCAAGAAAAGAATTGAGGTATTGCGGAGAGAATCAGAAGAGCGGAGAAGAAAAGCCGCTGCCGTTGAAACTGAAGCTGCTGTTGAAACTGAAGCTGCCGTTACCGCTGAAGCTATAGTGGTCAAGGAGGAAGAACAGAAAAAAAAAGAAGCTTTGACGAAAAAAGAAAAAAGAAGAAAAGAATTATTAGTACGGCTTCAAGAAAAGCAAAAAGAACTTCCGAAACCCCCTTCTCCTCCAAAACCCTCGGAAGTTATTAGAGTTGTTTCTAAGATACCTACTTTTAGAGAAAAGTTTTGGGTTAGAATTTTAATTGTTAGTGTGATTTTAGTGCTTCTGGCAGGTATTGGCACTTTTTGGTATTGGTTTTTTAGAATAAAGAGACAACCGCCTACCTTGCCAGAAAGCTCAGAAGGAACACCAGGAAGCGAAAGCTCTGAAGGACCTGGCGGAAAGATAGAAGTTGTTATTCCTGCTTCTTTGTTCCCTGTCGGAGACACAAGGACTATAGCGATTTCAGGATTAGAAGATCTTGTTTCTTTGCTTTCTCAAGTTTTGCAGGAATGGCAGACAGATGACCAATTTAAGAGAATAATAATTAAAAAAGGTGATAAAATCCTTGGCTTGAGGGAGTTTTTCCAAGCATTGTCAATTAGAGTGCCGGATGATTTTTATGGAAAAATAGAAGATGATTTCACTTTGTTTATTTATTCCCAATCACAAGGAAATCGACTTGGTTTTGTAACCGAAGTTATTGATAAGCAGGGGCTGACTACTTTGTTAAAATCCCGAGAGCCGACAATAGAAAATGATTTTGAAATATTTTTTGGTTTGATGGGTAAAGAAGAACCGGCTATTGTCCCCTATTTTAGAGACGCAAGTAATGTTAGCAGATATGAAGGCCCGGATTTCAGATATAAAACTCTTACCCAGGAGGATTTAGGAATTTGTTATTCGGTTTCTGACAGTTACCTCGTTTTTGCCAGTTCTTGGAAAAGCATGGAGAAGCTTTTGCAAAGATTGCAAGTAGTGCCCTCTAAAAAAGAATTAACAATGGATCTGAAATACGGCAATAGAAATGAAGAAGTTGAGCTTCTTCAAATCTGGTTGGCAAAAGATCCTCAGGTTTATTCTCGAGGATTAGTTACAGGATATTTTGGCAAGTTAACCAGGACAGCTGTGATTCGCTTTCAGGAAAAATATGCCTCAGATATATTAGCGCCTCAAGGAATTGAAACAGGAACTGGTGTGGTTGACTCATTCACTAGAAATAAATTGAATGAATTATACGGCACACCTTAAGTCTGCCGGGCAATAATTATGACTAAAAAACTACTTTCAGAATTAAAAGAAAAATTAGAAAAACAAAAAATTTCAATTGAAGCTGAGCTTGGGAAATTTGCCAGAAAAGATGAGAAACTTAAAGGTGATTGGGACACAAGATACCCTAAATTCAATGGCGGCGCCGGCAGTCAAGCCATGGAAGACGCAGCTGACCAGGTAGAGGAATATGTAACTCTTCTTCCCATTGAGCACAGCATGGAGTTGCAGCTCCAAAATATTAGTTTAGCTTTAGAGAAAATAAAAAAAAGCAAATACGGGAAATGTGAAAAATGCGACAAGAGAATTCCAGAAGAGCGTTTAAAAGTCTACCCAGAAGCCAGAATGTGCACCAAATGCGAAAAGTAAAAAACGCCTCGTGAATAAGGCGTTTTTTGATTGGAGACAGTGGGATTCGAACCCGCGACCTTCGCGGTGCAAAAGCGACGCTCTTCCAACTGAGCTATGTCCCCGAAAGAACTGTGCCCCCGGAAGGATTCGAACCCTCAACTACTGCTTCGAAGGCAGTTATGTTATCCATTATACCACAGGGGCCTAGACCTCTTGTAAAATACCAGCGGGAGGTCTTTATTATTCTACTAGAAAAGTTGAAAAAAATCAATTTTTGAGATAAGATTAAAGTATAATGAAAATACCAAAAGAAGTAAAATTTGTGGTTGATGAATTGAAAAAGAAAAATTATGAAGCATATTTAGTTGGCGGTTGTGTCCGTGATTTGTTAAGGAAAGCTGAGCCAGAGGATTGGGATGTTGCTACTAATGCTAATCCAAAAGAAATCGGTAAGATTTTTTTGAGAAGTTTTACTGATAATAAATTTGGGACAGTAACTGTTTTGACCGTGTCAAAAGACCCAAAATTAAAAGAAATTGAGATTACTCCTTTTAGAACCGAAGAAAAGTATACTGATAAAAGGCATCCTGACAAAGTTAAATGGGCAAAAACTATTGAGGAAGATTTAGCTCGGAGAGATTTCACTATAAATGCATTAGCCCTTCGACTTGGCTCAGGGCAAGCTTTCAAAATTATTGATTTATTCAAAGGTCAAGAAGATTTACAGAAAAAGATAATTAGGGCGGTTGGGAAAGCCGAAGACCGTTTTTCAGAAGATGCTTTGAGAATGCTTAGGGCAGTTAGGTTTGCTACTATTTTTGGTTTTAACATTGAAGAAAAAACATCTCAAGCCATTAAAAAGAATTCACCTTGGTTGCAGGCAATTTCAAATGAGAGAATAAGAGATGAACTTTTAAAAATTATTATGGCAGAAAAAGCAGCAGATGGAATAGGTTTTTTAAGAGAGATGGGTCTTTTGAAATATATTATTCCTGAGCTTGAAGAAGGATATAAAGTAAGTCAAAACAAGCATCACATTTATGATTGCTATGAACATGCTTTACTTTCTTTAAAATATGCTGCCAAGAAGAATTTTAACAAATATGTCAGAATAGCTGCCTTGCTTCATGATATTGGTAAGCCCAGGGCTAAAAGAGGAGAAGGTCCTGATGCTACTTTTTATGGCCACGAAGTAGTTGGAGCTAAAATGACAGCTCAGATATTGAACCGTTTGCGGTTTTCCAAAAAAGATATTGAAAGGATTGTTAAACTTGTTAGGTACCACCTATTCTATTATAATGTTGACGAGGTTTCGGAGACCTCTGTGAGGAGATTGGTTCGTCAGGTTGGGATAGAGAATATGGATGAACTTTTGGAAGTGAGAATGGCAGATAGGATTGGTTCTGGCTGCCCTAAAGCAGAGCCATATAAACTGCGTCATCTTAGATATATTATTGAAAGAGTTTCCCAGGACCCGATTTCGGTGAAAACGCTGAAAGTAAATGGCAATAATATAATAAAGATTTTAAATACTTCTGCCGGTCCTAAAGTTGGCTGGATTTTAGATGTTTTGCTTGGTTGTGTTTTAACTGACCCAAAGAAAAACAAAAAAGATTTCTTGGAAAAAGAAGTTAAAAAATTAGGAAAATTATCAGATGAGAAACTAAAAGAAAAAGCCCAAAAGGCAAGAAAAGAAAGAGAAGAAATTGAGATGAAGCAAGACCAAATGACCAAGAAAAAGTATTGGGTAACCTAAGGCAATTTTTAATTTCTAATTTTCAATTTTCAAATATTATCACGGGGTGTAGTGTAACGGTAGCACGAGTCCTCCGGGAGGATTTATTTCGGGTTCGAATCCCGACACCCCGACTTTGCGTGGCCGGAGTTCGCTTCGTCTAAGCGAATGTCCGACATTCGGGCCTGTAGTTCAGTGGCAGAACACTACATTCGCATTGTAGAGACGGCAGTTCGAGTCTGCCCAGGTCCACTATGGATCCGAAGAAAATAGGAAATTTTGGGGAAAGAATTGCTTGTTATCATCTTAAAAATAAAGGGTATAAAATTTTAGATAAAAACTACTCCAGGAAATGGCTTGGAGGTCCCCAAAAAGGAGAGATTGACGTTGTAGCCGAAAAGGATGATATAATTTCCTTTGTTGAAGTAAAAACAATAACCTCTGCTTTTAGCAGAGGTTATTTGCCTGAAGATAAAGTAGATTTTCAAAAACAAAAACAATTGATAAGAATAGCCCAAGATTGGCTTTCAGAAAAAAAGATTTCTCTGGAATCTAAATGGCAAATTGATGTGATTTCAATAAAAGTTAACCTAAATGCAAAAAAAGCAAAAATTAAGCACCTTAAGAACGCTGTTTGTTAAAAAATTTTACAAAACCAAAGAAAAATGATAAAATCATATTATGAATACTTTTCAACTGACGAAAAAATTAATTTCTATCCCAAGTCATCTAGACAAGAAAATCAATGAAAAAGAAATTGGCAATTTTATTTTCAGGTACCTAAAACGAATTCCCTTTCTAACTAAGATTAGAAAACAAAAAGTTGAGGGCGAGAGGTTTAATATTATTGCTAAGGACGGCTCAAAACCGAAACTTTTACTCATTGCTCACATGGACACGGTTGAGCCGAGGGGATGGCAAAAACATAATCCTTTTAAGGGGACTATTAAAGGGAATAAGTTATATGGTTTGGGTAGTATGGATATGAAAGGAGGAATGGCTGCGATATTATCTGCCCTGAAGAGCTTTGAAAAAACAGAGGGCTTAATGTTGCTTTTTTACTGCGACGAAGAATACGATTTCAAAGGAATGAAGAAATTTATTAAAGAATATCAGATTTTTCCTCAATTAGCTGTTAGTGCTGAACCGACGAATCTTAAAATTTGGAACGGAGCAAGGGGTATAATAAAAGTTTCCTTTCGGGTTGAGGGTAAAACTGCTCCTGCTTCAAGGCCAGACCAGGGGAAAAATGTAATTACAGGTTTGGTCGAAGCTGTTAAACACTTAGAAAAAACATTAAAAAAATATAGAACCAAAAATTTAGGTCCCTCAATTTGCAATTTGTCAGCAATTTCAGGGGGGTTAAGCTTGGGAAGAGATAAATATGGAAGACAAATTGTAAGCCAGAGAGGAGATGCTGTTGCAGATATTTCTAAAGCAACGCTTGACATCCGTTGCGGCCATCCTGGCTTGGATTCTGATATTATCCAAAAAACTTTAAATAAATTTTTATCAAAAAACAAATTTAAATTAAGAAACTTCACTGTTTACCACGATTTGGGAGCATTTTATACAGAACCCCAAAAATTAAAATCGGTTGAGAAAATTATAAAAGATACTATTGGTAAAGTGGATTATCTTGATCTTCAAAAAATGGGATATCAGGATATTCAAATGATAAACGAGAAGTTAAAAGTACCATCTTTTTCATTTGGTCCAAAAGGAGGCCATAGGCATCAGCCTGATGAATGGGTTGATATAAAAAACCTTGACAAAATTAAAAAAGTTTATCAAAATCTAATTAAGAAACACTGTTCTGTTCTTTAAATTTTAAATAAGGAATATAGGAGGCGAAAGCAATGTTGAGGATAGTTGAAATAAAAGGCAGGAGCGCTTTAAGAAGAGAAGTGGCAGAACTCTATTCTGATATTTTTAAAGAAAAGCCCTGGAAAGAGAACTTCCGACCCGAAGAAGTAATGATGCTTATGGCTGAACAGTTTGATGGTCCTAGGCCAGTGATAACCTTGGCTATCATTGACTATAGTCTTAAGCATAGAAGAAAAGTAGTTGGTTTTACTTGGATGTACGAGATTTTCGAACATGACCTTAAAAAGGAAACCCGTTTTTCTCCGGAATTGGGATTTTTATTTAGAGGTCAAAAAAAAGTTTTCTATTTTCAGGAGGTAGGAACAAGAAAAGAATATAGAAACAAAGGCATTGGAGAAAAATTAACTCGGAAGCTTTTAAAGAAAGGAAAGAAAAAAGGAGCGAGATTTGTGGTTCTTTCCACTAATTCTAAGGCTACGGCAGCTAAATCAATGTTTTTCAGGGTTGGTTTTAATGACTCTGGAATAGTTCGACCACCTAAAGAATTAAACCGAACTTATTGGATTTTGGAGTTGTAGAGCAAAAATTATTAAAGAGCAGTAATTTTAAACTGCTCTTTTGTTTTTGGAAATAAAATGATATAAGTAAACTAGAATATGAAGAAGTTAATACTTGTTAATAAAAAAGATAAAGTTGTTGGGTTTGAGACAAAAGAGAAATGCCATCAGGGAAAAGGGATTTTACATCGCGCTTTTTCTATTTATCTTTTTAATAACAAAGGCCAGTTTTTAATTCAACAAAGAAGTAAATTTAAGAAACTTTGGCCTTTGTATTGGGCAAATACTTGTTGCAGTCACCCCCGCCAGGATGAGAGTTACGTAAAAGCGGGAGAAAGGAGATTAAAAGAAGAGTTTGGTTTTAACTGTTTCCTTAAAATGGTTGATAAATTTCAGTACCAAGCGAAGTATAAGGATGTGGGTTCGGAAAATGAGATGTGCGCAGTTTTGTTTGGAGAGTACGACGACAAGGTAAAAGCAAATCCTAAAGAAATAGCTGATTGGAAATGGGTTGATATTGACAAACTGCAAGATGATTTTAAAAAAAACCCTGATAAATATGCTCCCTGGTTTAAAATCGGCCTTAGAAGATATTTAAAAATAAAAGAAAAAGCATTGAAAAACAGGAAGGAATTAGATTTGCTTTTGAAAGAAACAGCGAAAACAGTTGATCCAATAATCCAAGAACTTTTGGAATCATATATTGATAAAAAATTCCACAAGCTTATTAACTATCAGGTTTCTACTGGTGGTAAAAGATTTAGACCGGCATTAACGATTATTTCCTCTAAACTTTTTAGGGGAAAAATAAAAAATGTTTTATACCCGGCAGCTGGTTTGGAGATTCTTCATAACTGTACCTTAATCGTTGATGATATCATTGACCATAGTGAATTAAGAAGAAGAAAACCAACCACTTGGTTTAAGTTTGGCAAGTCCATTGCCGAATGTATGGGAGTAGATTATTTAGCAGCTGCTTTTGAAGGAGCAAACCGTTCAAAAAAATCGGCTGTGATTTCTGAGATTTTTGCTGAGACTTTAAAGATAATTTTTAATGGTGAGATTTTAGACATTTTATTCGAGCAGCGGGGAAGAGAAGAAGAACCATATATTGTTAAAAATCGCTATCATAGAATTACAAAACAGAAATATTATGAAATGGTAAGCAGAAAAACAGCTTCTTTGGCTCAGAGTTGTTGCGAAGTTGGCGGGATTTGCGCTGGAGCTTCAAACAAACAATTAGAAGCATTAAAAGATTATGGATTTAATCTTGGAATAGCTTTTCAGATTAGAGATGATATTCTTGATATATTTGGTGAGGAAAAGAAGTTCGGCAAAAAAATCGGCAAAGACATAGAGGAAAGAAAATTAGGCAATATCGTTATTCTTTCCGCTTTGAGCGAGCTTTCAAAACCGGAAAAAGAGAAAATTCTAAAAATAATCAGGAAAAAAGAAATAAAGAACAAAGATATTAAAGAAGCAATAAAATTAATTAAAAAAACAAAAAGCTATCAGGAAACGTGTCATTTAGCAGAGAGTTTTGCGAAAAAAGCTAAAGAAAATTTAAAGCTTTTACCCAAGAATAAATGGAATAAAATGTTAGAAAATCTTGCTGATTTTGTAATACAGCGAGAGAAATAAGAACCTGCCTTCGGCAGAACCTTGATTCGCTAATGTATAAATATATATTCTTGAAATAGTATGAAAACAAAAAACAAAACAATTGAAATTAAATCAAAAGAACAGTTTGATATTGTTGATTTAACTGATGAGATTGTGTTTTTTATAAAAGAGAGTGAAATTAAAAATGGTTTAGTTAACATTCAAAGTTTACACACCACTGCTGCTGTTTTTGTGCAGGAAAATGAACCATTGCTTTTAGAGGATATCAAGAAACATTTAGAAAGAATTGCTCCTCAAAGCATAGATTACAACCACGATGATTTTGGTAGACGGACAGTGAATATATGTAATGATGAATGCCGCAATGGCCACAGCCATTGTAAGACAATAAATTTGCCGACCGCCGTTACCTTGAATCTTATTGACGGCGAAATTCAGCTTGGCAGATGGCAAAAGATTTTATTTATAGAATTAGACAGAGCTAGACCAAGAAAAGTCCAAATCCAAATCATTGGAGAATAAAGAGAAATAACATATGAACAATAAAGAAGCTAAAGATTTTATTAATTTGGGCGTAGTTATTAATGATAAAAATGAGGTTTTAATGATTCGTCGAGTAAGAAAAGAAACCGGGAAAGAGGGAGCAGTCTTGGGGTGGGCTTTTCCTGGAGGCAAACAACGTTTTAATGAAAATCGAGAACAATGCGTTGAAAGAGAGGTTTTAGACGAAACAGGTTATCAAGTGGAATCAATTAAAGAGATATCTTCTCGGGTTCATCCTCAGATTTTGGTATTTATTGTCTATCATCTTTGTAGATTAAATTCAGAAAAACCTATTGCTAAACCTAAAGAACCACACGAGATAGCTGAAATTAAGTGGGTCAAAAAACAAGACATCAAAAATCTAATTACAACTAACCTTGACGAAAAAGTCAGCCAAGAACTGGAGTTGAAGTAATATTTTGGGGAATGGATTTATGGTATAACTGGTTTCAAAAATTTGACAAAGATGTTTGATATTGTTAGAGTAAAATCAGTTGCTGAGAATAACTTGTGCTGAATTTGGCGAAGCATTTCTCAGTTTTGAAAATTGAATAATTTCAGAAAAGAAAGGAAAAGAAAATGAGAAAAATAATGATTATTCTGGGAGTAGGACTGATTTTCTTTGGAGTGCTAGCAGGTTGTGAGAGAAAGAACGAGGAAGAACAGATCGGAGAATTAGTTGGGAAATTAGGTGAAGCAAAAACAGAGCGGGAAGCAACGGAGATTGCTAACAAAATTGAAAAAAAAGAGCAAAGAGCAGAAAGAAAGCATGTCAAAGAAATTAACGTAAAACTTGGGGAGCCTTTCTCTATTTGGCAGCATGGCTTTAGTCCATCAGATCCTCAAAAAAAATCTGAGTTTCGCATAATTTTTAAAGATCCTGTGAGATATAGAGTTCAAGCATGGGGAAGACCTGTTGATGCCGATAAAGGAAAGAAGTTTTTTGGCATTATTGCCAAGATCGAGAACTTAGGTCCCAGGGAAAGTGATTTTGGACGAGACATGGAGTTCAAAGTGGATAAGGGTTTTATTTACCGATTGGAGAGCAATGGCAATATAGTAAATGATCCTGAAGGGAATTATTATCCTTACGGGGTGGATTACAGACTGGAACCAGGGAAGACAGGATGGCTGTTGCTTGGGTGTCAGGTACCAGAAGATACATACCCAGTGGAGGTTTTTGGTAAACTCGGCGAAGGCTCTTCTTATTATGCACCTGGTTATACAAAATTCCGCCTAAAGTTAACTCAATTTGGTGGGTATACCAGTGATAAAGAAAAAAAAGTAACCTCGGCTCCACGGCAAGAAATCTCAAAAGAAAGCGTTTCGGTTAGGTAGATATTTCGGGTTGATTAAACTAAAAGGGCTGAATTTTCAGCCCTTCTTTTTATTGATTGCAGTTATTGTTTTGGTAACTGTTTTTTGTTTTGGGGGATGGATTTATGGTATAATTGATTAAGGAAAAAATATTAACCAAGAAAAATGAAAATTGAGAAAATTTTAAAGTCAATTTGGAATGAGTTTATTTATGGAGGGCATCTTCAGCCATTGGGAGCAGCAAGCATTGTTTTTGTTTCTGGTATTTTATTAAAGATTCAAATAACTTGGGATGTTTTATTTGTTACCTATATACTCTTTTATCCGCTTTTTTTATACAACCGCTTTAAAGAAATTAAAATGGACTGTTTAACGAATTCTCAAAGAACACAGCATATTAAAAAATATATAAAATTTATACCGATAATTCTTTATCTCGTAATTTTTATTTTAGTTATTAGTTTAATTTATTTTAGTAATTTTAGAGCCTTAATCTTTGGTTTATTAGTACTTTTTTTTGGTTTTCTCTATACTATAATTTTCAAAAAATTTACTAATAAAATACCTCTTTTTAAAGACCTATATGTTGCTGCGGTTTTTGCCTTATTACCATTTTTTTTACTTGTTTACTATTCTTATTTCCTAGTAAGCATTAATGTTTTATTACTATCTTTGTTGATATTTCTAGAGTCATTTTTAATGCCAGTTTTCCTTGATATAAAAGATATTGAATCTGATAAGAGAGAAAAACTGCGTACTCTTCCTGTTATGCTGGGGAAAGAAAAAACAATTGTATTTTTGTCAATATTTAATCTTATAGGAACTATAACGATAATGGTTTTTATTTTTTATTTAAGCACTCTTCCAAAGTCAATACTGATACTTCTTTTTACTGTCCCTTTTGATTTTTATTGTTATATATTAGTAAAAAGACAGAGACGTTTTGGTTATATTCTTCAGGGTGGAAAATTTATTCTTTGGCCGTTTTTAATTTTTCTCGGTAAAATAATATTATGCTAAATGAATTACCTCTTTACAATAAAATATTGGTTCTTTTAATTGATTTTATTGGTGTTTGGTTAGCTATTACGGTTTATAATAACAATCCGAAAGGAAAACTGAATAAGATATTTTTAGGAATGATAGTTTCGATGTTTTTCTGGGTTAATTCTGCTTATCTCGCCCATTTAATAGGTAAGAATCAAATTTATTTAACTCTGATATTTGTAAAGATTGCTTGGGTTGCTACTCCCATTCTTTTTATTTTGCTTTATTTTTTAGTACTTTATTATTTAAAAAAAGAAAAGGAATATAAAATTTTAAGTTTAGCTATTTTATTTGGAGGTGTTATTTTATCTCTACTTACAGCGTTCACTGATTTAATAATTAAGGATATAGAATTTGTTGGCATTGATTTAAATATCATCTACGGCAAAGGAATGATTCCTTTTTTAGGAATTATGTTTTTTCTTATGTGCGTGCCTTTATATTTTTTATTCAAGGAATATATAAAATCTGAACCAAAGGAGAGAGTAAGAATAGAGTATTTGTTGGTTGGGATTTTTATATTTTATTTAGCAAATATTATCTTTAATATAGTCTTTCCAGTCGTGTTTAAGATTGTTTATCTTTACTGGATGGGTGACTATTCTTCTATTGTCCTTCTTGGGTTTGTCGCTTATGCGATTGTCAGGCGGGACTTATTCGGTATAAGGGTCATTCTTACTACTCTTTTAGTTAGTATGATTGCTGTTTTACTTGGTTTGGATCTCTTTATTTTTACTCCCGAATTAATGTCCAAGCTTTTTAAAGGTTTGGTTTTAGTTATTTTCGTTTATTTTGGGTATTTGCTTATTAGGAGTGTTTTGAAGGAGATTGAGTATCGGGAGAAGATTAGTAAGGCTTATGAGATAGAGAAGAGGGCTCACGAAGAACTTAAGAGATTAGATGAAGCGAAAAATCAGTTTATGATGGCGACTCAGCATCATTTAAGGACGCCTTTAACGGCAATGATAGGTTATTTGGATTTAATATTCGGAGGCACTTATGGAAAAGTTTCTCCAAAAATCAAAGATGCTCTTTTAAAATTCCAGGTCTCAACTCAAAGGTTAATAAAAGTGGTTAATGAGTTTTTAGATATTACTCAATTTCAATTAGGCAAAGAAGTAGTTACTCTTAAGCCTAATATAGATATAAGGCCCATATTAAAAGAAATAATGGAAGAGCTTCAGTTTGAAGCTAAAGCCAGAGGTATTTATCTTAAGCTTCAAAAACCAGCCCTTCGGCAGGTTCAGGGTAAACTACCAAGAATTAAAGCAGACCCTGAAAAACTGAAGATAGCTTTATTTAACATTGTTGATAATGGAATAAAATATACTCCTAAAGGAGGAGTAATTGTAAGATGCCAACCGTCAGATAACAAATTACAAATAATAGTTAAAGATACAGGGATGGGTATCCCCAAGGAAGAATTAAAAACTCTCTTTACCAGAACTTTTGAAAGAAGCAAAGAAGCAAAGAAAGTTTATGGAATAGGCAGAGGTATAGGTCTTTTCATTACTGGCCATATCATTAAAGCTCACAAAGGCAAAATTTGGGCAGAGTCAGAGGGAAAGGGCAAAGGAAGCACTTTCTTTATTGAGTTGCCGGTGAAATAACAAATGCTCTTGACAAACTTTCTTGGTTTGCTATTATGGAAAATAGTTTATATAATTGGAATATCTTTTAAAATTATAAACCCATCATTACCCCGCTAAGCGGGGTGTGAGGGTAAAAACCGATGAATCGGGTCCTCCGCCGAAGGCGGAGGGGTGGGCCCGAGGAGGTGGCTTCTGCATTAGTGGAAGCCCGGCTTCCTCCGTAACCAGAGGATAACTGATAAAATCTAAAAAATGGAGTCAGTAAAAGCGCCCCTACCTTTTTATAAAAGATGGGGGAATCAGGGTGGCACCGCGGGAAAACTTCTCGTCCCTGTTATTTACTTTAGGTAGATAATAGAGATGAGAAGTTTTTTATTACACATGGATTTAGAACTTCTCAATTGTTCTTTAGAAAAGTAAATTGAAAACCAAAAATGGAAAGGAAAACAGTATGAAAAATTTTGATGAATTTTTGGGGCAGTTTAAGTTTGACCCAGAGAAAAATTTAATGATCGGAGTAGAACGAGAATGTCATCTTGTGAATTCAGATGGTAGGATTGCTCCTATTGCTCAGAAGGTTTTAGGTCATTTAGACTTTGATAGCACAAGATCTAACGACGGACATTTTGGGTATGAATTGTCAGCTTGTCAGATTGAATGGAGGGCTGGCCCATGTCGTCTCATAGGTTTGACAGATAATCTTAACAGAGATGAAAATATTCTGAAGCAAGCTGAAGAAAAATTAGGTTTTACTCGTTCCTTTAAAGAAGTAGCACCGAAAGATATGCCTTTGGATGTTTATCCAGATTCAACAGGTAGGTATCAGGAAATAACTAAGAATATGCCAGAAGAGGTATTATTGGCAGCTTGTCAGGTTATTGCTACTCATATTCATATTGGAATGCCTGATCATAGAACAGCTTTGCAAACTTATAATTCGACAATCGAGCATTTTGATGAGTTATGTCAAATTGGTGATCATTCAGAGGGAAAGAGATTAAGAATTTATAGGATAATGGCACCTAATTATCTTCCTCCTTCTTATGAAAACTGGAGAGACTTTTATAACAAGGCAGTTCAAGAAGATTTCACTGAAAATCCGAGAAATTGCTGGACATTAATTCGGATATCAGTTCACGGAACTATTGAATTTCGGATGTTTGGAGCAACAGAGGATTTAAATGAAATATTATATTGGGCACGTCTCTGTCGTAAAATCTGCCAGTAAATTCAAAAAGGGGGGATAAGTATTATTCCCCCATATTTTTTAAAAATGATATAATTAAATTAATTAATATGAAAAAGATTCAAGATTTATTTATTAAATTGGTTAAAATTGATAGCCCCCCTGGCCACGAAGAAAAGTTGGCTGATTTTGTTATTGATAGATTGAAGAAGTTAAATTTAATTGTCAGAAAAGATAAATTTGGTAATATTTTGGCTCGAAGTAGAAAATTTAACAAAGAAGATTCTATTTTAATTTCTGCTCACCTTGATATTGTAAAATCAAATAAGGGAATTGTTCCCAAAACAAAAAATGGAGTTATCTATTCTGACGGGAAAAATATTTTAGGAGCAGATAATAAAGCTGCAATAGCAGAAATTATTTATGCATTAGAAAAGATTAAAAATAAATCTTATTCAAATTTTGAGCTATTATTTACTGTTCAGGAAGAAAATGGATTAGTTGGGGCTAAAAGGTTGGATAAAAAACTTATTAAATCAAAAAAAGCCTTGGTTTTAGACTATAGTTTTCCTGTAGGTTTTATAGCTTTGAAAACTGCTTCAGCTGTAATTATCAAAATAAAGATATTTGGTGAAGCAAGCCACGGCGCTAGAGTAGATTTTGGGGAAAACACTATTAATCTTGCTTCAGAGTGTATTAGTAAATTTAGACCTAAAAGCCAGAAAGGACTGAATTATAATGTGGGTTTAATTAAAGGGGGGACAGCGGTTAATGTTGTACCTGATTTTGTAGAAATAAGTTTGGCAGTTAGAGCTGATTCGGAAGTAAAGCTGAACCGTTTTGTAAAGAGAATTGAAAACCATTTCAAAAAAATTGTTTCAAAAAAAGGTGACCTGGTATCAATTGAGAAAACAAGGGTGGGCTTTGGTTATTCTTACGGGAAAACAGATAAATTTATTAAAGAAATGGTAGAGAAATTTAGAGAAACGAAAGTAAAAGTAAATTTTGCAGAAACTTTAGGTTTAAGTGATGCTAATGTTTTAAATCGTTTTGGTATAAAGACGATTGAGATTGGCTATGGTCCCAAAAATGTTCATACCAATAAAGAATCAATTACCATAGATCAAATGAAAAAGATGTCTGAGTTCTTAATAAATTTACTTAAAGTTGAAAATTTACTATAATAAATTTGTATGGCGAAAACAATTTTATTTATTGAAGATGATTTGCCGACCATTGATGTTTATAAAACAGCTCTGGAGAAAGCTGGTTTTGATGTAGACCCGATGCTTTTAGGAGAGGAAGCTATTAGGAGAATAAAAGAAATAGAGAAAGGAGAAGCAGAAAAGCCGGATTTAGTTTTGCTTGACCTTGCTCTTCCAGATATAAATGGCGTTGAGGTTTTAGAAGAAATTAGAAAACAGAAAAAAACAAAAGATGTGCCGGTATTCATTTTGACCAATTATACAAATAAAGAATTAGGAAAAAAGAAACCTCTTCTTAATGTTGAAAAGTATATTGTTAAGACCGATTACACCCCCAGAGAATTAGTCGGATTGATTAAAAAGGAATTTAAAAAGTAGCGCCCGGAGTTGACAGAGGTATTTTACTTTGATAGAATGAAATTGTGGGAATGAAAATGATATTTCTGTCCGTTGGAAAACGGACAATTTTATTAAAATTATGGATATAAAAAATTTTACATCAGCGATTTCTCAAATCGCCGAAGAAAAAGGGATCCCTTTAGAAAAGGTAATTGAGAGCATTGAAACGGCTATTGCCGCTGCCTATAAAAAAGATTATGGCGAAAAGGGTCAGATGATTAGATCTAAACTAAACCCAGAGACCGGGGGAGTTAAATTTTGGCAGATAAAATTAGTTATCTCAGAAGAGATGATTTACTCAGAAGAAGAATTAGAAAAGTTAAAATCCGTCTTCGCCAATGCTGCGGCGGGCAAGGAAAAGGAAAAAGAAAAGGAAGAAAAGATTCGTTTTAACCCGGAAAAGCATATTATGTTAAAAGAAGCAAAAAAAATAAAGAAAGGGATTAAAGTTGGAGAAGAATTAGAGATGCCTTTAAAAACCCGAGAGGATTATGGTCGGATAGCTGCCCAGACAGCAAAACAGGTGATTTTGCAGAAAATTAGAGAAGCAGAAAGGGAAACAATTTTTGAAGAATATAAATCAAAAGAAGGAGAAATAGTCTCAGGGATTGTCCAAAGAATGGAAGGGAGAAATGTTCTTATTGATATTGGCAAGACATTAGGAGTTTTGCCAAGAGAAGAACAGGTCTTTGGAGAATTTTATAAACCCGGTCAAAGATTAAAGGTTTATATTTTAAAAGTTGAGGAAACTCCAAGGGGGCCTTCTGTGTTTTTATCTCGAGCTTATCCAAGATTGATCTCAAAACTTTTTGAGTTGGAAGTTCCGGAGATTTCTCAGGGCCAAGTAGTAATTAAATCAATTGCCCGGGAGCCGGGCTCTCGTTCAAAAATTGCAGTAGAATCAAAAGAAGAGGGAGTGGATCCAATAGGGAGCGCAGTTGGCCAAAGAGGGTCAAGGGTTATGGCCGTAATTAATGAGTTAGGGGGAGAGAAAATTGATATTATTGAATATTCCGATGACTCAGAAAAATTCATTGCCAATGCTCTTTCCCCGGCCAAGGTTTTGGAAGTAAAAATTATGCCAAAAAATAAAGCCCTTTGTCTTGTTCCTGAGGACCAATTATCTTTAGCTATTGGCAAAAATGGCCAAAATGTGAGATTAGCTGCTAAACTTACCGGTTGGAAAATAGATGTTAGGGCTGCGGAAGAAACGGCGGAAGAAGAAGAGGAGGAGGAAGAGGAAGAGAAAGAAAAACCAGAGAAGAAAGAGAAGAAAGAAAAAAAGAAGGAGAAAAAATCTGCCTCTGCTAAAGCTACGGCGGACAAGGAAGAAAAAAATAAAAAATAAAAAATAAGAACCTGACTTCGTCAGAACCTTGATTCGCTAAGGTAATAAATATATAATCTTGAATTAAAATTATGCTATATATATCTATTCTTATTTCTATTTTTACTATAGTTTTTGTTATTTATTTAGTTCAAGGAATAAGGAAAAGTCCTTCTGGTTCAGATAGAATGATTGGAATTGCAAAGGCAATTCAACAAGGCGCAGTTTCTTATTTGAAAAGACAATATAAAACAGTTGCCCTGGTTTCAATTGTTTTATTTCTAATTCTTTGGTTTGTCTTTGATGTTAAAACTAGCTTAGCTTTCTTAGTTGGAGCAGTTCTTTCTGCCCTTTCCGGATTTATTGGAATGATGGTTTCAACTAGAGCAAATCTAAAAGTAGCTGAGTCAGCTAAGCAGGGACTTAAAGCAGCTTTTGATTTATCTTTTAGAGGAGGGCTGGTAACAGGACTTTTAGTAGTCAGCTTGGGCTTATTGGCAGTAACCAGCTTTTATTTTTTAACCCAAGATTTAAAAGCTTTAATCGCATTAGGATTTGGAGCAAGCTTGATTTCTGTCTTCGCCAGAGTTAGCGGAGGTATTTATACAAAAGCTGCTGATGTAGGGGCTGATTTAGTTGGAAAGATAGAAAAAGGAATTCCTGAAGATGATCCCAGAAATCCGGCGGTCATTGCTGATTTGGTTGGCGATAATGTTGGCGATTGTGTTGGAATGGCAGCCGATATATTTGAAACATATACCGTTACAATTATTGCAACAATGATTTTAGGAAACTTAATCTTTCCTCAAAATACCCAGCTTATATCCCTTCCATTATTTTTAGGAGCTATCTCTATACTAGCTTCTATTATTGGAAGCTTGTTTGTTAAACTTGGAAAGAAAAAGAATATTATGGCAGCTTTGTATAAAGGGATAGTTGTCTCTGCGGTTTTGTCTGCTATCGGGTTTTATTTTATTGTAAAATATTTATTATCCGGACTTAATATTAAAACAAGTATAATTAATGAGTTTTATTTCCCGCTTTTAATAGGCCTATTAATTGCTGCTGGTATGTTTATTATTACCGAGTATTATACTTCTAAAAAATATAAGCCTGTTCAAAGCATTGCTTCTGCTTCTCAAACAGGACATGCTACAAATATAATTACTGGTTTGGCTGTTGGAATGAAATCTACTGCTTTACCGATTATTTTGATTTCAGCTGGAATTATTTTAAGTTATAATTTTGGCGGGATTTATGGAATCGCCTTAACTGTGATGTCAATGCTTTCAATGGCTGGTATAGTTATAGCGATTGATGCTTACGGCCCAATTACCGACAATGCCGGAGGAATTGTTGAAATGTCAGGTTTTTCAGAAGAAGTTAGACAAGTTACAGATAATTTAGATGCTGTTGGAAATACTACAAAAGCAGTTACTAAAGGATATGCTATTGCTTCAGCTGGATTAGCTGCGTTAGTTCTATTCTCTGCTTTTTCTCAAGAATTAATTGACAGAGGATTACAAACGGCATTTGTTTTGGAAAATCCAAAAGTTATAGCTGGTTTGTTTATTGGAGGCCTTCTTCCTTATTTGTTTGCTTCATTGTTAATGAGCGCTGTTGGAAAAACTGCTTCAAAGGTGGTTAGAGAAGTAAGGCGTCAATTTAAAGAAATTGCAGGATTAATGGAGGGAACAGCTAAGGCAGAATATGGCAAATGCGTTGATATTGTTACCAAGGCATCAATTAAAGAGATGATTGTTCCTGCTTTAATCCCTGTTGTTTTTCCTATTTTGGTCGGCTTTATTTTAGGACCGGAAGCATTGGGGGGTCTTTTAATTGGAAGTATTGTAACCGGTTTGTTTGTTGCCCTTTCAATGACGACAGGAGGAGCTGCTTGGGATAATGCTAAGAAATATATTGAGCAAGGAGCTTTTGGCGGCAAAGGATCCCTTGCTTACCAGGCTGCCGTTACCGGAGATACAGTAGGAGATCCTTATAAAGATACTGCTGGTCCTGCTATTAATCCAATGATTAAGGTTTTAAACATTGTTGCTCTCTTAATGGTCGGATTTTTACTTTGATGAAAAGCACTATAAAAAAGCTTCCAAAGTCAGAGGTTGAATTGGAAATTAAGGTGTCAGCTGAAGAATTCGGTCGTTTTATTGAACAAGCGACTTTGAATTTGGGCGGGGATTTGGATATTAAGGGTTTTAGAAAAGGCAAAGCGCCAAAAAATATTATTGAAGAACGTATAGGTCTGGAAAAGATATTAATTGAAGCAGGTGATTTAGCTGTTAACGAAACTTATAAAAAGACGGTTTTAGAAAATAAAATTGAAGTCATATTTCAACCAAAGATTGAAATTAAGAAACTTGCTAAGGGCAGTGATTTGGTTTTTTCAGCGAGAACAGCAGTTTTGCCTGAAGTTAAATTACCTGATTATAAAAAGATTGCTTCAGAAATCAAGAGAAATAAAGCCGTAGTGGAAGAAAAAGAGATTGAAGATGCTTTTAAATGGCTTCAGAAATCTCGGGCAAAGTTTACTTTAAAAAATCAGCCTGTCCATAAAGGGGATTTTGTGGAGATTGAATATTGGTCAGCTCAAATTCAGGGGGAGGGACAAAAAGATGCTTTTATTTTAGGAGAAGGCCATTTCATTCCAGGGTTTGAAGAAAAGATAATTGGAATGAAGTCCGGAGAAGAAAAAGAAAATATTACTTTGAATAAAGATAGCAAGGAGATCATTCTCAAAGTCAAAGTAATTTCAGTTCAAAATGTAGAGCTTCCTGAAGCTAATGACCAGTTTGCAAAAAGTTTGGGTAAGTTTGAGAACTTGGATGCGCTTAAAAAAAATATTAAACAAGGTCTTGTTTTAGAGAAAGAACAAGTGGAGACACAGAGGGTAAGGCAGGAGATTTTAGAGAGAATAAGCGAGAAAATAAAAACTGAAATCCCAGATGTTTTAATTGAAAATGAACAAAAACAGATGTTGGAGAATCTTAAAAAAATGGTTTCCGAAAGATTAAAAATTTCTTTTGGGGATTATCTAAGCAAGATAAAAAAGACAGAGAAAGAAATTTTAGATTCTTTTTTACCCACAGTTCAGAAAAAGGCTAGAAACTTCTTGGTTTTAAAAGAAATCGGCAAAAGAGAGAAAGTTAGGGTTTTAGAAGAAGAGCTTGCAAATCTTGACTCAGGGCAATCAAAGGAGTACAGTGAAGAAACGCTTCGTACAGAGAAAATCTTCGCGATGTTAGAAAATTTAGCGGAGAAATCTTAATATTAAATATGAACATAGTTCCAATTGTATTAGAAAAAACAAAATATGGAGAAAGGGCTTATGATATTTATTCCCGGTTATTAAAAGACAGAATCATTTTCTTAGCCGGTCCTATTACTGATACCCTGGCTAATTTAGTTATTGCCCAGATGCTGTTTTTAGCTAGCCAGGATCCCAAAAAAGACATTCAGCTTTATATCAATACACCCGGTGGCTCGGTAACGGCCGGAATGGCGATTTACGATACCATGCAGTATGTTAAGTGTCCGGTTGCTACTATTTGCTTTGGCTTGGCAGGCTCAATGGGAGCTGTTTTGCTTGCTACCGGAGAAAAAGGGAAACGTTTTGCTTTACCAAATACCGAAATTCTGCTTCATCAGGTAGCAGGAGGAATAACAGGAGAGGCAATAGAAATTGAAATCACAGCTAAACAGATTATTAAAATTAAAAATAAATTAAATAAAATATTAGCTAAACACACGAATCAACCCTTGGAAAAAATAGAAAAAGACACCGATAGAGATTTTTACTTGTCAGCCGAAGAAGCAAAAGAATACGGGATTGTTGATGAAGTAATAAAGGCAAAAGAGTAGGTGGATTAAAATATTTTTGATTTTTTGTCAGTTTTCATTATTTCACGATAGCGAAACAACGAAAGTGTTTATTATCGAGGTTCAACCTCGATAATTTGTTTTTTGATGACTATCACTCTTTACTTTTTTTGGAATATTTGCTAAAATATTTTTAGAAAACAAATAATTTGGATTTTGGTTTATTCTATTAAATTTTTGTTTTTTGTAACAACATGATAAATAACCAAATTCTTACTTTGAAATATGTATCAATTTATCCTACTTTTAGCGGGTGTCTTTGCTTTGGTGATAGGAGCTGCTTTGGGTTATTTTGCCCGTCAATCAATTGCCAGAAAAAAAGCAGATACCATAGAAACAACTCTTCAAAAGAAAATTTCTCAAGTAAAAAAAGATGCAGAAGAAATAACATCAAGGGCTAGGGAGAAAGCAGTTCAGATTATTGAAAAAACAAAAAGAGATGTTACCAGTCAGCGCCGGGAACTTTTTAGCGCTGAAAAGCTTTTATTGAAGAGACAGAATACATTAGAGGGGAGAATTTTAAATCTGGAAGAAAAAGAAAGAAAGTTTTGTGAGAAAGTAGAAAAACTTAAAAAGATAAAAGCGGCTTTAGAAGATTTGAAACAAGGAACTCTTAAAAACTTGGAAAGGATTTCTGGGCTTTCTAAAGAAGAAGCAAAAAAAGAATTACTGGAAGAGTTTGAAAGAGAATATCAGAAAGAAATTTTGGAGAAAATAAGAAAATTAGAAGAAGCTGGTTTCGAAAAATATGAGGAAAAAGCTAAAAAAATAATAGCTTCGGCTATTCAAAAATATGCTCTTTCTCAGGCTCAAGAATTGACTACTACTACAGTTAGTCTTCCAAATGAGGAAATAAAAGGAAGAATTATTGGGAAAGAGGGAAGAAACATTAGAACTTTAGAGAGATTAACCGGAGTGGAAATAGTCGTGGATGAGACGCCTGAAGCTGTGATGATTTCTGGCTTTGATCCTATCCGAAGACAAATTGCCAAAATTTCTTTAGAGAAATTAATCCAGGATGGAAGAATACAACCAGCCAGGATTGAAGATACTGTTCAAAAAGTAGAATCAGAAATAGCTTCTCAGATAAAAGAGGCAGGAGAAAAAGCAATTTATGATACTGGAATAGTCGGTCTTGATCCCAGGATAGTTCAGTTTTTAGGAAGATTACGTTTTAGAACCAGTTATGGTCAAAATGTTTTACTTCATTCAATTGAAGTTTCCCATTTAGCAGCGGCTTTAGCTTCGGAACTGGGAGTTGATTCAAAAATAGCTCGAAAAGCAGGTTTGCTCCACGATATTGGGAAAGCAGTTGATCATCAGATTCAAGGTTCTCATACTGATATTGGAATAAAAATTTTGGAAAAGTTTGGGGTAGAGAAAGAAATAATTATTGCTATGAAATCTCACCACGAAGAATATCCTGCCGAAAGCATTGAAGCAGTTTTAGTTCAGGCAGCCGACCAAATTTCAGGCGCTCGTCCCGGAGCAAGAAAAGATACCCTTGAAAATTATCTCAAAAGATTAGAAGAGCTTGAAGGCATTGCTTTATCTTTTTCCGGAGTTGAAAAAGCTTATGCTATTCAGGCAGGTAGGGAGATTCGCATTTTTGTTAAACCGGGAGAGATAGATGATTTAACTGCAAAGAAATTAGCCAGAGAAGTTGCCAATAGAATCCAAGAAGAATTAAAGTATCCCGGTGAAATAAAAGTAACAGTGATTAGAGAAAATAGAGCAGTGGAATACGCACGCTAAGTCATAATGAGAACTATTTTCGCTACAAAACCCCGCCCTTCGGGCGGGGTTTTGGCTTGGTTATTTCAAGATTATATATCTTCTATACAATAGCGAATCAAGGTTCTACCGAGCGTTAGCGAGACAGGTTCTTAGACAATGGCTTTCCGAGCGCAGCGAGGAAAACATTCAAGGTTCTCCGCCAAGGCGGGGGTTCTTATTTCCTGTAAACAACTCTGTACCATTTTTTATCAGTGTAAATATCGTGAAAAACTAAACCACCGAAAACACCTATCCAGAAAATTGATAAAGATGAGAAAAAATAAGTAATAATGATTCCTAATCCTCCTAATATCCAGTGATGTAAATGGATTCTCCATTTTCTGAAAGGTAAATCTATTCCTTTTACTTCCCCTCTTTTTTTCCGGATTCTTCTATGAAAAAGAGTTGTACCGAGATAACCAGCAATTCCGCCGGTAGCAAATAAAATCGAAGCATAAAAAGAAATTATTAAAGCTGCGCCAGGGAAAATGAATTTTTTTATTTTTTTCATAGAGCGGGTAACGGGAGTTGGACCCGTGCCTAAACCTTGGAAGGGTTTTGTACTACCATTATACTATACCCGCATTTTTATCTATTCTTTCTCTAAAATTTCTTCTATCCGTCCGCAGATTCTGTCGGAGAGCCGGGATTCGAACCCGGAATAAACCCCGCCCATTTTTTGTCGGGGTACCCAGACTTGAACTGGGACTAAATCCTCCCAAAGGACTCGTGCTGCCATTACACTATACCCCGTTAAATGGGCGGGGCTTGTGCTACCATTACACTACTCTCCGTATTCTTCAAATATAGCAAAATTTCCTCCTGTGGTCAATCTTTATTAATTTATGATATAATAGTATAATAGTGTAAGAATCTGGCTTCGCCAGAATCTTGGTTCGCTAAGGTATTCACCCCGTTAAATAATTTCGTCAAAGACGAAATTGCTGCAAAGCAGCATTTAACAGGGTAAATATATAATCTTGAATTAATAAAATTATGCTTAAAAGAATTCTTGCCCAATTAAATATTTCTGCTCAGTGTCGACGTTATGGGCTTTCTCTTTGGCAGTGCCCCCAGTTTCTTTTTTTGGTAATGGGAGGCGTTATTGTTTTAACTTCAACTATCTCCTATTTAGTCGGGACTCATTATATAGCTGATCCCGAAATGGTGGCCTTGATTATTCTTGTTATTGCCATGGTTTTATTTATTATTGCCTTTGTTATGACTCGAAGCTTTGAAAGATTGGTTGAGGTCTCCCGAATGAAATCGGAATTTATCAACATAATTTCTCACCAGCTGCGTTCTCCTTTAACCAACATAAAATGGACATTTGAACTTCTGACCTCGAAAGAAATGAAAATGCCTTCGGGAAAAATAGAGGAATATTTAAATAATGTAAAAGAAAATATTGCCCGGATGGTAGAATTAATTGATGATTTGTTAATTGTTTCCAAAATTGAACAAGGGACTTTTCCAGTATTGAAAAAAGAAACTTCCTTAGAGAATTTAATAAAAGAGCAAGTTTCACGATATAAGGTTTTTGCCGAGGCCTCACATATTGAATTAAATTTTTATCCCCAGAAAAATTTGCCTGAAGTTTTCACTGATCCTTCCTTATTAAAGCTTGTAGTTGAAAATCTTATAGACAACGCTATTCGTTATACCAAAGGCAAAGGGAAGGTGGAAATTGGCCTTGAGGGAAGGGGAAAAGACCTATTTTTTAAAATAAAAGATTCAGGAGTGGGTATTCCTAAAAAAGAACAAGAGTATATTTTTCAGAAATTTTTCCGGGCAGAAAACATTTTGAAAGAACGAACCCGGGGAAGTGGTTTAGGATTATATGTTTGCAAATCAATTATTGAGAAATTAGGAGGAAAAATTTGGTTTGAATCCAAAGAGGGAAAAGGAACAACCTTTTATTTTACATTACCAATAAAATGATCAACGCGAGATGTGAGTACGATTAACACAAGATTATCTTGCGTTAATCTTGTGTTAAATCTTGCGTAAATTAAATATATGAAAAAGATTTTATTTGTTGAAGACGAATCTGCTCTTCAAAAAGCATTTGGAGATATTTTGAAACAGGTAGGCTATAAAATGATTAGCGCCTTAAATGGGGAAATAGGTTTTAACTTAGCCAAGGCAAAAAAGCCAGATTTAATTTTGCTTGACCTCGTTTTGCCTAAAATGCACGGTTTTGAGGTTTTGAAGAAACTAAAAAAGGAACCAGAGACAAAAGAAATTCCGGTTATTGTTTTAACTAACCTTGAAAGGATGGAAGATGTGGAACAAGCCGTTAAATTGGGAGCAGCTGCTTATTTAGTGAAAGCTCAATATACAGTAGAGGAAGTGATGGAAAAAATTAAAAAAGCCATCGGAGAATAAGAACCCCCCGCCAAGGCGGGGGAACTTTGATTCGCTAAGGTATAAAAAACATATAATCTTGAAGTAAGAACCTCCCGCCAAGGCGGGAGAAAACCTTGATTCGCTAAGGTATTGCAGCTTACGCTGCATAATTGTGACACTCGGTTAAAGAATGAAAGCAAGCTTTCCTTCTTTTCTCTCACTTGCAATTATAAAATATAATCTTGAATTAAAATATGAAAGTAGAGTCACAGCGATTAAAGGCCTTCATGCTTGATGCTGACCTGATTACCGAGGTTCAGTTTGAGGAAGCCCTAAAAAAAGCAGAGAAAACCAAACAGAAGGTTGAGGATGTTTTGATTTCCGAAGGTTTAATTAGTCAAGAGGATTTAGTTAGGCTGGAAGCTTATATTTTAGGTATCCCTTTTGTAAATTTAGAAGAAGAGATAATCCCAGCCGAGGTTTTAAAAATAATCCCTGAACCTATTGCTAAAAGCCATAACATCATTGCCTTTAGAAAAAAGGGGATAAATTTGGAAGTGGCTATGCTTGATCCCGAAGATTTAAGAACCATTGAATTTATTAAAAAAGAAGCTAATTTTAAAATTTTACCAAGATTAACAACCACAGCAAGTATCAAAAATGCTTTAAAGCAATACCAAAAAACTCTTGAAGCTGAATTTGGAGAAATTATTAAAAAAGAAGCAGGAGTAATAAGACCTATTAAGGAGAAAGAATTCGTTGAAGAGAAAAAAGATTTAAGGAAAGTGGCTGAAGAATTACCGGTAATTCGGATTGTGGATACTTTGATGAAACATGCAATTTTACAGAGGGGTTCTGATATTCATATTGAGCCGACAGAAAAAGAAGTTATAGTTCGCTATCGGATTGATGGAATTTTGCGCGATGCTATGGTTTTACCAAAAATAGCTAGTTCCGGTATTGTTGCCAGAATTAAAGTTCTTTCCAATTTGAAATTGGATGAGCATCGGCTTCCTCAGGATGGCCGATTTAAAATTGAGACCGAAGAATATAAATATTCTATCCGAGTTTCGATTTTACCAATCTTTGACGGAGAAAAAATTGTAATGCGACTTTTACCAGAAAAAGCTAAAGCTCTTACTTTGGAGGCCCTGGGCCTAAGGGGGGAGGCCTTAGAAAGAGTCCACCATAATTTAAAAAAACCGGTAGGAATGATTCTTGTCACTGGTCCTACCGGATCGGGAAAAACTACTACTCTTTATGCTATGATGGAAATTTTGAATACTCCCGGAGTAAATATTTCCACCGTTGAAGATCCGATTGAATATAGAATGCCAAGGATTAATCAGACTCAAGTTAATGCTAAAATTGGTTTAACTTTTGCTTCAGGGCTCCGGTCTTTAGTCAGACAGGATCCGGATATTATTATGGTCGGCGAGATTAGAGATAACGAAACTGCCAGCCTAGCTATTAATGCTGCTCTAACCGGTCATCTGGTTTTGTCTACTTTACATACAATCAATGCTGCCGGAGCTATCCCTCGGTTAATTGATATGAAAGCTGAGCCCTTTTTAATCTCCTCAACTTTGAATGTAATTATGGCCCAAAGATTGGTTAGGCGGCTTTGTCCAGAAAATGAAAAATACACCTTAAAGGATTCTGAGCTGAAAAATTTAGCTAAATATTGTGATTTAGAGAAAGTCCTTAAAGTTTTAAAGGAAGAGAAAGTAGTAAGACCAAGAACTACTTTCAAAAATATTCCATTTTACCGACCAAAACTCTCAAAAGAATACCTTGAAGGTTATAAGGGGCGAATTGGAATTTTTGAAGTTTTAAATGTCACCGAAACTATAAAAGAGCTAATTGTGAGCCGGGCAACTACTGACCGAATTCAAGAACAAGCTCAAAAAGAAGGGATGAGAACAATAATTGAAGATGGATTTGTAAAAGCAGCCCAAGGAATGACTAGTATCGAGGAGGTTTTAAGAGTAATAATTGAATAATATTTATGTCCAGATATAATTATATTGCCAAAACCTTACAAGGAAAGTCGTGCTCAGGAACCTTGGAAGCTAAAGATGAACACGAACTTGCTAGAATCCTTCGAAAAGAAGGTTCTATTTTGATTAAAGCCACTTCTGAAGAAGAGGAGCATAAAAAGAAATTTCTAATCACAGTTTCTTTTTTGGGTCGGGTTTCTTTGACTGAGAAAATAATGTTTACCAGAAATCTTAGAGTTATGATTGCAGCTGGCGTTGCTTTACCAAGAACTCTAAGAATTTTAGCTGATCAAGCTAAAAATAAAAAATTTAGAAAAACTCTTTTAAAAATAAGAGAAGAAATTGTCAAAGGAAGAGCTTTTTCAGAAAGTCTTGACAAATACCCCAGTATTTTCTCTGAACTTTTCGTTAGTATGGTAAAAGTCGGAGAAGAAACAGGAACATTAGAAGAAGTTTTAAGGGTTTTAACCCAGCAGATGGAAAAAGAACATGAAATAAAATCAAGTATAAAAGGAGCAATGATATATCCCGCAGTTATAATTTTTGCTATGGTTTGCATTGGAGTTTTAATGTTGATTATGGTTATTCCTAAGCTTGCTGCGGTTTTTTCTGAATTGGAAGTTGAGCTTCCCCTGACCACTAAAATAGTAATTGCTACCGGAACTTTTTTATCAAAGTTTTGGTTCTTGCTTCCCGTAGGGATTTTGGTTTTTTTATTCTTGTTAAGAGTAATTTTGAAAACAAAGACCGGAAAATTGGTATTTGATACTTTTGTTTTAAAAATTCCTATTATAGCCCCTATCATAAAAAAGACCAACTCTGCTCATACGGTTAGAACTTTGTCTTCTCTTATTGCTGCCGGGGTGCCTATTGTTAGGTCTTTGGAAATTGTTTCAGGAACTTTGGGTAATGTTCATTACAAGAAGGCAATATCAGAGGTGGCAGAGGAGGTTAAAAAAGGAGCTAAGTTGGCTGGGGTTCTTAAGCGATACGAAAATATTTATCCGACCTTAGTAATTCAGATGATTGAGGTTGGGGAAGAGACCGGTAAGACCTCAGATGTTTTAGAAAAATTAGCTGAATTTTTTGAAGAGGAAGTCGCTAATACTACTAAAAATTTGTCAGCTGTAATTGAACCAGTTTTAATGCTTATTGTTGGAGCGGTAGTAGGCTTTTTTGCTATCTCAATGATTCAGCCGATCTATTCAATGGTAGGAGCATTATGATAAAATCTCCAAGTTTTAAAAAAATAAAAAGTTTCACTCTGATTGAAGTTTTGGTTGGAACTTTTTTAATTTTAATTGTGTTTTTGGGAATTTTCGCTGCCTATCAGTTAGGATTAAAAGTGGTAGGCCAGAGCAAAAACAAAATTACCGCTGCTGCTATTGCCAATGGAGAGATAGAAAAAGTTAGAAATTTACCCTATGAATCAATAGGGATAGTAGGTGGATTTCCAGAAGGAGATTTGGAGTCCATTAAAACTACCACTATCAATAATATAGAATACACAATTGAGACCAGGGTGGACTATGTAGTGGATTCTGCAGATGGGATATCAATGCCTGAGGACGAATGCCCTAATGATTATAAAAGAATGGAAGTTAAGATTTCTTGGTCAGGCCTATTGGGGGGCGAGGTGAAACTGATTACTGATGTTTCTCCAGAAAACCTGGCTCAGGAGTGTGCTGAAACAGGTGGAATTTTCTTAATTTCAGTGTTTGATGCCTATGGAATGATGGTGACCTCGCCTTTAATTGAAATAAAAATTCCGGCAACTGGCGAAGTTGTAAAAACTGCTACACCAATTGAAGGAAAACATTTCTTTTCTCTTGCCCCTGCTACCTATAAAGTAGTAATCTCTAAAAATAATTATAGTAGTGAGCGTACTTACGGGATTGAGGAAATAGCCACTCCTGAAAAACCCCATCTGATAGTTTTGGAAGGAGAACTTACTGAAAGTAGTTTTTCTATTGATAAAATAAGTTCTTTTTCAGTAGATACTTTATCTCCTTGGGGAATGGACTATTTTTCAGATTCTTTTTTAGATATAACCAAAGTTTCCCAATGTTCTGATGTGGTAGTCGTTGGAGGGGAGGTGGTTTTGGAAGATGTAGCCGGTGTGTATAAGAATTTTGGATATTTAATTTCTAATCCTATTACTCCAGCAAATTTAATCAGTTGGCAAGAATTTTCTTTTAATGATTTTGAAACCGCTGGAACTCAAATTCTTTATCAGGTTTTATATTTTAGTGGATCGGGTTGGATTTTAATTCCCGATACTGATTTACCGGGAAATTCCACTGGTTTTGAGACTTCTCCAGTAGACCTATTAGGACTGGGAATCTCTACTTATTCTCAATTGGAACTCAAAGTTAATCTTTCTACCATAGATACAGCTGTTACTCCTGTTCTCTATGATTGGCAGCTTTCTTGGCTAACCAGTGAAGCCGTCCCTATACCCAATATTTCTTTTCATTTGCAGGGAGGAAAAATTATTGGTACAGACGAGAATGAAGATCCAGTTTACAAATATTCCCAAGGCCATGTCTCAGGAGGAAATGGGCACATTAATATTTCTAATCTTGAGTGGGATAACTATACTTTTTCTACTGATCCTGCTACCGGCTTGGATTTAGAAAGTACTGAACCTTCTCCCCAGCCAATTGGCCTTTCTCCTGACACTCTTCAGAAACCGGCTAAGTTATATCTAACTGCCCAAAATTCTCTCTTAGTTACTATTCAAGGTCTTAATACCGCAGAGCCAATTTTTTCTGCTGCTGTTAGATTATATACCTTAGATTTAATTTATGATAATACCCAGTATACTGACGAAGATGGCCAAACTTATTTTATTCCTTTAGAATCAACTGATTATACTATGGAAGTTGAAGCAGCGGGATATGTGAGTTATTCCGGAATAGTTTCAGCTTTAGGGGACACAACTAAAATAATTAATTTGGAAAGAATTGAATAATTTATGAAGTCTTTCACTCTTATCGAAACTTTAGTTACCATTATTATCTTTGCCTTAATTATGGGAATAATTGGCGGCGTTATTGTGATTCTTTATAGAACTTATAGTTATACCCAGCAGCAGTCAATAGCTATCAATGAAGCTCGCCGGGGAATTGAAACAATGGTTAAAGAAATAAGAGAAGCCAGACCAGGAGACGATGGATCCTATCCTATTGAAAAAGCCGGAGACAAAGAATTTATTTTTTATAGTGATATTGACAAAGATGGAGAGATCGAAAAAGTAAGATATTTTTTAGGAACAGCAAATTCCGGAAGCCAGACTCAAGAATGTATTACTTTCTCTGATGGAGAATCTTGCAGTGTTACTTTTTCTGACTTTTTACAAGGAAGTTTAATCTCAGCCCAAGTAACAGTTTCAGTGGAAGGAGATTTTGGCTGGAGCCAAGAATATGCTGAAATTTATGCTGATGGAGAATATTTGGGAAGGGTCTGTCAAACAGGTTGTTCAGATTGTGCTGGCATTTGGCAGGGGAATACCACTTTTGATATAACCTCACAGGCAGCTGATGGTTTTATTGAATTTATAGCTGATGCTACATCTTCGGTTAATGATTTTTGTGACTGGGAAGAGACAAATCATTCAATGAAAGCAAAATTTGAACTATCTTGGGAAGAAGAAATTATTGAAAATGTCCATCAATTTAAAAAAGGGGTAATTAATCCAACTTCTTCTCCAGTTGAGTATCCCTCAGACCAAGAAGAGGTATCAATTTTGAGTTCTTATGTTCGAAATACTCCTCCGATTTTTGAATATTTTTATTTTGATGAAGAAGAAAATCAACTAAAAAAAATTGAAGATTATCCGGTCAGATTGATTGATACCGAACTAATGAAGATTTTCCTTATAGTTAATATTAATCCCAATCGTGCTCCCCAGAGTTTTGAATTAGAATCTTACGTTCAGTTGAGGAACTTAAAAGAAGAATATTAATATAAGAACCTGGCTTCGCCAGAACCTTGATTCGTTAATGTATAGAAAACATATATTCTTGAATTAAGAACCTGGCTTCGCCAGAACCTTGATTCGTTAATGTATGACATATAATCTTGAAATGAAAAATAAAGGTGCTGTCATAACTTTAGTTTTAGTTTCCGGTTTTGTATTTTTGATTTTGCTGAGTTCTCTTTTAGGATTTATTTTATTACAGCTCAAACATAGCGTTCAAAAAATAGCTTGGAATGAGGCCCTGGAGATTTCTGAAGCCGGTATTAATTATTATCGCTGGTGTCTTAATAATGGAATTGAAGGTCTATGTGAACTTGAAAAAGAATATTTTGATCCGGAAGGGAATCTAATCGGTGAATTCTCCTTGGAAATAATTCCGACAGTAAGCTGCGGGGAAACTATTGAAAGAAAAATTCTTTCTATTGGTTGGACCAACAAATTTCCTCAAACAAGAAGAAAAGTTAGTGTTTTATACGCCAGAATTTCGGTAGCCAAGTATGCATATCTTTTAAACGATAATGTCTGGGCTGGAGCTGACCGGGAAATAAGAGGATTATATCATTCAAACGGTGGCATTAGAATGGATGGAGAAAACCAATCTTTGGTAACCTCAGCCCGAGAAGAATGGGTTTGCACTAGTTCCTTTGGTTGTAGCCCTTGTCCTATCAGTGATGGTTGCAGAATTGAAGGAAGCGATTGTATTTGTCCTGGAGTATTTACCACTACTACTAATGCCAACCCTGACCTTTTTGATTATCCTGTTCCATCTTTTGATTTTGATGGGATCACCATTGATTTGGCCCAAATAAAAAGTAATGCTCAGACAAGCTCTATTTATTTACCTCCTTCTACTGATATTAATCCTCAAGGCAAGGGTTACCATTTAATATTTAAAAACGATGGCACTTTTGAAGCTTGGCTGATTACTGGCCTTCAGGCAAGTTGGGCTTATAGTTTAGAAGAGGGTTGGCATTATGATTATTTTACAATTGAAAGTGAGTATCTTTATAATAGCTATTCCGTAGATTCTAGTTGTTCAGTTATTTTTATTGAAGATAGTCTTTGGCCAGAAGGAGAAGTAAAAGGAGAAATTACTGTTGCTTCAGCTAACCTGATTGATCCTAACAAAGATACTGATGTGATTTTATCAGGGAATATAGACTACACAGTTAAAGATGGTTCCGACGGCTTAGCCCTAATTGGGGAAAGAAATGTTTTAATTGGGCCTGATTCCCCAAATCAAATGGAGCTTAGAGGAATTTTTATCGCCCAGAAAGGTCATTTTGGGAGGAATCATTACCCTGGGAACATAAAAGATAAATTAGAGATAACCGGCTCAATAGTTAGTAATGGCAGAGTAGGGACTAAGTGGACTTCTGGGAGTGTCATAGTTTCTGGCTATTTGAAAAGGGAAAATTATATTGATTCAAAATTGATCTACAGCCCTCCTCCATTTACCCCTTACGCTGAATATGATTTCAAAATTGTAAAATGGGAAGAAATAGAATAAAATAAAACTAATATGAAGTTTTTAACTTTAAAACCAGAGTCATTCGGTCTGGACTTCTCTGATTTGTCTTTGAAGATTGTAAAACTTAAAAAAAAGGGGAAATTTTTTAGCTTGGCTTCTTGGGGAGAAATAAAAATAAAACCAGGAGTAATTGAAGAAGGAGAAATAAAAAATGAAACGGCTTTAGTTGAAATTATTAAAGAAGGATTGAATAAAGTTAAAGGAGAAAAATTGAAGACAAGGAATGTTATTGCCTCTTTGCCCGAGAAAAAAGCTTTCCTGCAAGTAATCCAGATGCCAAAAATGAAAAAGGAAGAGTTAAAAACAGCTGTCCTGTTTGAAGCTGAGAATTATATCCCCATACCGGTTGAAAGAGTTTATTTAGATTTTCAGCTTGTTGCTCCGGTTCACGATCATTTAGACCATCTCGATATTTTAATTGCTGCTCTTCCTAAAAAAACCGTTGACCCGCATCTCTCTTGTTTAAAAAAAGCCGGCCTTTTTCCTCAGGCCTTAGAAGTTGAATCTCAATCTATTAGCCGAGCTTTAATAAAAAATGGAGTTAGTCCTTTCCCTCTATTTATGATTGATTTTGGGAGAAGCAGGACTAGTTTTATTATTTTTTCTGGTTATTCTTTGCGTTTTACCTCCTCAATTCCTATTTCTTCCCAAAAACTGACCGAAGCTATTTCTCGAACTCTGGGGGTAGATTTAGTCAGAGCTGAAAAGTTGAAATTAAGATATGGTTTGCGGTCTTCAAAAGAAACTATTAAAAATAAAAAAAATTCCGAAGCAATAACTCCTATTTTAATTGATTTAGTCGAGCAAATTAAAAAATATATTAGTTATTATCATACTCATAGCGGCCACGAACATCTTTCTCCCGATGGTGAAGGAATAAAGAAAATTCTTCTTTGCGGCAGAGGAGCTAATCTTATAGGATTAGCTGATTTTATTTCTTCTGAGCTGAGAATTCCGGTTGAGCTTGGTAATCCCTGGGTAAATATTTTGCCCGAACCTCTAAAAGAAGTGCCAGAATTACCATTTGAAGAATCGCTCGGTTATACCGCTGCTTTGGGGTTAGCATTGAGAGGAATTAGAAATTCAAGATTAAAGCTAATCTATGATTAATTTACTTCCTCCGGAAGAAAAAGAAAAATTTTTATTAGAAAAGAAAAAGAGAATAATAATAATTCTTTGGGTTTTAGTTTTGTTTTTTCTTGTTTGTCTAATTTTGATTTTGTTTTCAATTAAAATTTATCTTCAGAGTCAAGTTGAATCTCAAAGAGCTCTTTTAGCCGAGGCCGAAAGAGAATTTGAACAATCTGATGTTCAAGGTCTTCGGGGAAAAATAAGCTCAGTTAATTTTACCCTAACAAAATTAAATTCTTTTTATCAGCAAAAAATTTATTTTTCTCAGATTTTAGAAAAAATTTCTCAAACCTTGCCTTCGGAAGCTTACTTAACTAATCTTTCTGCTGTTTTTTCCTTTGACGGGGGAAAAAATAGTATGAGAGTTTCTCTCTCCGGTTTTGTCCCAATCAGAGAAACTTTATTTGAGTTTAAGGAAAACCTTGAAAAAGAAAGTAATTTTAAAGAGATTTCCTTTCCACCGGCAAATTGGGTTGAACCAACTGATATTAACTTTTTTACAAGCTTCAATGTAAACCCCGTTAGAGATTCCGAGAACGGTGGAGAAACACAAACTAGAAGTATCTCTAACGGGGTAAATATCTAATTTATGTCTCCAAAGAAAAAAATAATTATATTCTCAGCGATTTTTGGGGTAGCAGCCATAGCTATGGTTGGTTTTATAATATACCCCTTATTTAAAGGAATTGAGAAAAGCTCCGAAGAATTTATTGCGGCGAAAAAAGAATTAATTTTATCTAAGGAAGAAGCTGGAAAGTTTGAGCAATTTGAGGAGATTTATAAAGAATTAGAGCCGGATTTAGAAAAAATTAACCAGTTTTTTGTTGACCCGGATATTCCGATTGATTTAATCAAATTTTGGGAAAAAGAAGCAAGAGATTCTGAATTTTCAATTAAGATTTCGCCTATCTCCCTGGAGACAGCTAAAACTGATCCTTGGAATTCCATAGGATTTCGCCTAAGCTTAGTTGGCTCTTTTCCTAATTTTTTAAAATTTCTTGAAAAAACGGAAACAAGTCCTTATCTAATTGAAATTCAAAATTTAACCGTAGAAAAACTAAACCAAGAGGAACTTGGCTCAAAAGATGTTAGCATTGCTTTAGTAATAAAAGTTTATACTAAGTGATTATGAAGATAGGGATAAAAAAAATTAAAAAATTTTTGGAGAAATTATCTTTAAATACAGCTCAACACGCTTTTCTGGCTTGTTTGTTTCTTTTTTTTCTGTCTCTAATTTTTGGAGGATTTCTGTTTTATAAATATAGTATCTTAATTCAGAAAGTAGAACCCGAAGTTTTAGATAAATCTATTCTATTTAAAGAAAAAATTTATCAAGAAGTTTTAGAAATTTGGCAGGAAAACGAGAGAATATTCCAAGAAGCTGATTTCAAAAAATACCCAAATCCGTTTTTAGAATTAGCGCCTCCCTCCGAAGAGGAGTTGACTGAGTAAGTTGTTTTAGGTATAATGATAAACTGAAAGCCCTCGTAGCTTAACTGGATAAAGCAGGTCCCTTCTAAGGACAAGACTGCAGGTCCGACTCCTGCCGAGGGCACATGGCGGCTATGGTGTAGTGGTAACATTGTTCTTTGTGGAAGAACCGTCGCCGGTTCGAATCCGACTAGCCGCCCCATTCATTCGAGGTTTGTCCTCGGATAAAAAAAATAGAAGAGAACAGTTCTCTTCTATTTTTTAGTTTAAATAAGCCCAGCTTACTTTTTTTCCTCAAGTTTGACTTTTAAGGCTATTTCTTTCTTCTCTCTTAAAATTTTTAGTTCAATTTCTTCTCCGATTTGGCATTTTTGCAAGATATTTGATAAAGGGTTTTCAGCGGTAATTTTTTTGCCTCGGGCTTCTAAAATTATATCAAATTCTTTAAGCCCAACTTTTTCAGCGGCTGAGTTCTTAACTACGGCCGATTCTCCCAATGTCTCTCTGACTATCAGGGCTCCATAATTTACCGGCAGCTTATTTTTTTCGGCTACTTCTTTTGTTAAAAGAATATATTTTACTCCTAAAAATGGAATTTTTATCTTCCCATATTTTTTAACTTCTTCCAGGTCCTTTTTAACATAGTTAATTGGGATAGCAAAGCCAATGTTTTGAGCTCCCATTACCATAGCAGTATTAATACCAATAGCTTTCCCTTCCATATTTATTAATGGTCCTCCGGAGTTCCCCGGATTAATAGCAGCGTCAGTTTGAATAAGGCCTCTTAATCTTTCCGCTTGTTGAGTAAAATGGTCGGTTGCTTGAATATATCGCGACAATCCGGAAATAATCCCCGAGCTTAGGGTGTCATGAAACTCTCCCAAAGCATTTCCAATAGCAACTACCTCTTCTCCGAGTTCAATTTTATTTGAATCGCCCAATTCTAAATAAGAAAACTTTTTATCTTTTATTTTTAAAATAGCAATGTCGTTAATCGGATCGCGAGCCAGAACTTTAGCTGGATATTTTTTCTTTGGCTCTAAAATAACAGTATAGTCAGCTTCAGTGTCTGCGACAACATGCCTGGAAGTTATAACATAACCATCAGCGGAAATAACAAAACCAGACCCTCCTCCTATTTTTGTTGACTCTTTTTTTCCTTTTTTGAATTTTGGCATAATAATTCCTCTGCCGCCAAAAGGCATTAAATAGAATCCTTCTATTTTTGGAAGGTCTTTGGAAATTACAATAGTTATTACTGCCGGGCAGACCTTTTTAGCGATTTCAACAATTGGTGATTTATGTAGCATATTTTTTTGGTAATTAATTATTAACAAGTTTATTATAACAAATAAAGTTATTGCCAACAAGAGGAAAATATGTTAATTAGAAGTTAGAAATTGTTTTTTGCCCTTGTAGTTCAACGGATAGAACAAGACATTCCTAACGTCTAGATGGAAGTTCGATTCTTCCCAAGGGCACATATAATCCGGGTATCCCTTGTGGATATCCGGATTATATTGTTTTTGGGGTAGTGAGAACTTCCTCCCCGAATTGCGCCGACCCCGCCTTGGCGGGGGAGGCGGCAATCCCTTCGGGCAACTCGTTCGATTCTTCCCAAGGGCACTTTTATTTTGTTGACCCCGTTAGAAGTCTTTGGTAAAAAAATTTTAATTTTTTAAAATTTTTTTTGCAACTTGAGAAATAATTTAGTCTATCAAGGACAGTTTTTTACTCCAAAATGTCCCTCTGGTAAGGGCAGACTTCTAACGGGGTTGATAAAGTGTGGATAATTTGGTGATAAAAAGGATTGACAGCTGCTCTCATTTTGTTAATATTGGAAACGAGGGGGTGCGGGATAAAATTCCTTAAGGACGCCAGATTTAATGAAGGAGGTTTAATGGATATCCCTGGTTAGGTCCAAACCCAGCCTTGAAGAATAAACCGAGTTTGTTGGATCGGTCCCCCTCACTAAAGACCCTTCTGCCTTAGGCGGAGGGGTTTTTAGTTTTTTCAGTTTTTGGTATATAATAGACAAAAGGTCGAAAATAGTAATTGAATTAGGAATTATAACATTCTTGATTCATAATTCATTATTTATAATTCTGTAAATTTATGCCAGAAGATCTTCCTAAAGAAGAAGGAAAATTAATTGGAAAAATAAGCCATTACTTTTCCAAAATTGGAGTAGCGGTTATTGAATTATCAGACAAACTTTTAGCAGGGGATACTGTTCGGATTATTGGAGGAGAAGCTACTGATTTTGAGCAGGCTGTTGGTTCAATGGAGATGGAGCACGAAAAAATAAAGAAGGCAAAAGCTGGTGATGCGGTTGGAATAAAAGTTAAAGAAAAAGTAAGAGAAGGATATAAGGTATATAAGGTGTAATTTTCAATTTTCAATTTTCAAATCTATGGATATTGATATCCAAGTTATTTTTCAGTTAACTCTGGCTGTTGTTTTTGGTAGTATAATTGGTCTGGAAAGAGAATATAAAAGAAAAGAAGCAGGGCTTCAAACTTATAGTTTAGTTACTCTTGGCTCCTGTCTTTTTACCATAATTGGTTTTGAGTTTTTTAATTTTTTTACTGGTAAGGTAAGCGTTAATTTTGACCCTTCCAGATTAATTTTAGCAGTAGCTACTGGAATTGGTTTTATTGGGGCTGGAGTTATTATTCATAGGCAGTTTCGGGTAGAGGGAATAACTACTGCTGCTGGTCTTTGGTGTTCTGCTGCTATTGGTGTAGCTATTGGGGCTGGACTTTATTTCTTGGCCCTTCTGACAGTTTTCTTAGCTACGATTATTCTAATTGGTTTCGGTGAACTCGAAAGAAGAATTTTTAAGAAAAAGTAAACGTCTCTCTTAAGCAATGTCTTTTCTTAAGGCCTTCTCTATTTATCTTGGAACAGTAATAGGAGTGGGGATATTTGGTTTACCTTTTGTGGCCCTTAGGGCCGGTTTTTTTGTTGTGGTTTCCTATTTTTTATGTATGGCTTTAGTTGCTATTTTGATTAACTTTCTTTATGGTGAGGTAATTTTGGGCACCAAAGAAATGCATCGTTTGCCAGGATATGTAGGAAAATATCTTGGGGAAAAATGGAAGAGAATTACTTTTCTTGTTATTACGATTGGTTTAATGGGGGCTCTTCTTGCTTATTTGATTATCGGAGGTCAATTTTTGAATTTCTTTTTGGGTCCTTATTTGGGAAGTAATCCCACATTATATACTCTTTTATTTTTTGGGCTCGGCGCTTATTTAGTTTTCCGGGGCATAAAAAGCGTTTCTGGAGTTGAGTTGTCTTTACTCATTGTTCTTTTTATTATCCTCGCCACATTTTTTATAAAAGCATTTCCTTCTATTAATATTAGTTATTTCAAGACTTTAAATCCAAAATTTTTATTTTTTCCCTACGGAGTAATTCTTTTTTCTCTTTGGGGTTCGGCTGTGATTCCAGAAATTAAGGAAGCGCTGGCTGCCTGCTCGACAGGCCGATCTGGCTTAAGAATCCGTTTAAGAAGAGTAATGTTTTGGGGAACTATTGTAGCTGTGGCTATTTATCTTTTTTTTATTGTTATAGTCCTTGGCGTCTCGGGACCTGTTACATCTGAGGAAGCAATTTCCGGCTTAGAAAAAGTGTTAGGCAGCAACGTTGTTAAGTTAGGTTTTATTTTTGGGGTGATTACTTGTTTTACTTCCTTTCTTACTCTTGCCTTGACCTTAAAAAAAGTATTTTGGTATGATTTTGGCATCTCCAAAAATTTTGCCTGGTTTTTAACCTGTTTTCCGCCTTTGTTCCTTTTTTTCTTAGGGATTAGAGGATTTATTGGAGTGATTAGCTTTACCGGGGCGATATCTCTTGGAATTGAGGGAATAATTATTGTTTTTTTGTATCGGGAATTTTTGAAAAAAAAGTTTTCTCAAAAAATAAACCCTGTTTTTTATTTATTAGCAGGGATTTTTGTTTTAGGAATTATCCTTGAATTAGTTTATTTTATGTGCTAAAATAAATTATGATTATATTATTAGATGTTATAACTATTATTGTTTTTGTTTCTTTTTTGTTTTGGTATTTAGTGACTAACGTTTTACCATTTTTAAATGGCTAAAAGAAAGTCAATTGAAGAAGAACTATATAGAAGGGTTTCAATTAACGACCTAATTCTTTTTAGTATATATTCCTTGCAAGGGAAATGTTCGTTTGAAAAATTAATCAAAGAATGTTTTATTCTTTTTCCCAAGTCGTTTTCTTTGTTAGAGCTTCCAAAATGGCCCGATTCTCGTAAACTTGATAGGCCGTTGAGAACACTCAGGAAAAGAAGATTAATTTCTGGCAATCCAAAAACAATTTTTTCTCTGACTAAGCTCGGCAGGAAAACGGCTGAGGGTGTTGCTAAAACCTTTAGGCAGAGAAGATTAAAGTTGTAGCTTATATTTTATGTATGTATTAATTTTTATTGCTGGTTTCGGAGGAGGCGCTCTTAGAGGGTTGGTTGGATTTATAAAGCATCAATTTTCCTACAAAGATGTTAAATTCCGACTTCCTTATTTTTTATTTATGATGTTTCTGTCGGGAGTTGTTGGTCTTCTCGCCGCCGTAGCCGTAAAAGAAACCGGGATTACTTTCCTGGGCTTGGATTATCTTAGTCCTGCTTTAGCTTTTATTATTGGTTATGCTGGTGGAGATTTTCTAGAGAATATTTATAAGATTATTGTTAAGAAATCCTCTTTGTATTAAAGCTGAACTAACCAAAAACCTCCGTAAATACGGGGGTTTTTGGTTAATGCGAACGAGAGAAAAACAAAAATTTACTTTCATTTTAACCGAGTGGCGCATTAGTATAGTAAAGAGGAGGGCAAAGCTCTCCTCCTCTATTTTAGAAAAATTTTCCCTTAAACTTCTGTGTTTTCTTCCGGAGTTTCTTCTTCCGGAGCTTCTGTAGGAGTTTCTCCTCCTTCTTCTGGAGCTTCTATAGGAGTTTCTGCGGGGGTTTCTGGCGTCTCTGGAGCTTGGGTCTCTGGGGTTCCCTCGCCTTCTTCTGGAGAAGTTTCAGCTCCTTCTTCTTTTTCTTCTTCAGGTGCTGTTGGAGCTTCGGGCTCCTCTTGAGCAATAAAAGTAGGATATAATTTGTCGTTAATCATAAATTTTTATATTATCCCGTAAGTCACGGGGTGAATTTTTTATCTTCTTCCGACCTTTTGCTTTCCATCCATTACATTTTTTATTATAGTGATTCAGAAGTGTTTGTCAATAGTTTTTGGGGATAACCCCGTTAGAAATTTGCCGGCTTTCTGTTTTTATTCTTGTTTTATGATCTTTAACGGGGTAAAATAAAATAATAAATATATGCTCAAGGGAATAAAAGTTTTAGGCACAGGAGGTGTCACGCATTCAGAATAGTATCAAAACAAGCAACTCTTTTTTAACATGATAGAAGAATATCATTTTAGTTCTATCACTATTGGCGGTAAAACTTATAATCAAGACGTTGAGGTTAGGTGGACCGACGAAGTTCTAGAGTGGTGGCGGGAAGAAAGCCATGTGATTGATGTTGAAAGTGTTAAGAGAGTAGTAGGACAAAATCCTGAGATAATCATAATTGGAATCGGAGAAAGCGGAATAGCAAAGGTTACTGAAGGTGCCCAGAATTTTATAAAAGAAAAAGGAATTAAGCTAATAATTGATAAAACCGGAGAAGCAACTAAGACCTTCAATATAATAAAAGAAGAATCCAAAGAGGAGGAAGGAGAACAAAGAAAAGTAATTGGCCTTTTTCACTTAACTTGTTAAATATGAACAATAAAAAGCTTCTATTAGAACTCTTGCTTTCTTTTTACTGAAGTTTTTTTAGTCGCTAAATTATAAAATAAAATCACAAAATAATATGTCTAAATTTTCACAAAAAGGTGTTTCTCTCTATTTGGCTATTGTGATAATGGTTATTCTCTTAGCTGTTGTTTTAGGTGTAACTACAATTTTAGTAGGACAGTTAAGGATGATAAAAGAAATGGAAAATTCAGTAGTTGCTTTTTATGCAGCTGATACTGGAATCGAGGAAGTATTGAAAGTAATAATCCACGATGTCGGTGTTCCCGATCCCCGTTATCCTTTAGCTGAGGGGACTTATACTCCTGTTGGCGACGCTTCTTACTATGTTGAAGTACTTTCGCCTGGGGCTGGTTGTACTGCTTCTCTTTATTGCGTTCGGTCAGTCGGAATTTATAAAGAGACGAGAAGGGCAATTGAGGTTAAAATATAATGTTTTCAATTTTTAATTTATAACAATGACCAAGCAGCAGGCGCATCAGCGTATTAAAAAACTGCGAAAACTAATAAATCATCATCGCTATTTATATCACGTTCTTGACCGTCAAGAAATTTCTGACTCAGCTCTTGATTCTTTGAAAAAAGAGCTTTTTGATTTAGAGCAAGAATTTCCAGAATTTATTACCCCGGATTCTCCGACACAGAGAATAGGAGGCAAGCCATTGGAAAAGTTTAAGAAAGCTAGACACCCTAAACCAATGCTTTCTTTTAATGATGCTTTTTCTGAAAAAGATATGGAGGATTGGTTAGGAAGAATTTCAAAGCTTTTGACAAGAAGAGAAGCGTCAGAGATAGATTTTTATTGTGAGTTAAAAATTGACGGATTGGCAATTGAATTAATATATCAAAATGAAATTTTGAAAACCGGTTCAACCAGAGGAAACGGAATTATCGGAGAAGACATTACCCAAAACCTAAAAACCATTGAAGCAATCCCCCTTAAATTAAAAATTAAAAATTTAAAATTAAAAATTCCCTCACGATTTGTCGTGAGGGGCGAGGTCTTTATTCCTAAAAAAGAATTTGAAAAGTTCAAAAAAACTTATGCTAATCCTCGGAATCTGGCAGCTGGTTCTATAAGACAGCTTGACCCAAAAATTACAGCTTCCCGCCACTTAGATTCTTTTGCTTATGATTTAATGACAAATTCAGGGGTAAAAACTCACGAAGAAAAACATCAAATTTTAAAAAAGTTTGGTTTTAAAACTAATCCTTATAATAAATACTGTAAAGATTTAGCCGAAGTTTTTAAATTCCACAAAGAAATTCAGAAAATAAGAAAAAAAATTTCTTACGAAATAGACGGAATTGTTGTTATTGTTAATTCAAACAAAATTTTTGAAAAATTAGGAGTAGTTGGGAAAGCGCCGAGAGGAGCGATTGCTTTTAAATTTCCAGGCAAACAAACTACTACTGTTGTTGAGGACATCAAGGTTCAGATTGGCAGAACCGGCGCTTTGACGCCAGTTGCCTATCTAAAACCAGTTCAGGTTGGAGGGGTAACAATTTCCCGCGCAACCTTACATAATGAAGACGAAATAAAACGATTAGGAGTGAAAATTGGAGACACGGTTATTGTTAGTAGGGCAGGGGATGTTATTCCGGATATTATAAAGGTTCTTTCTGGATTAAGAATCGGCAAAGAAAAAGAATTTAAAATGCCAAAGCGCTGCCCTGTTTGCGGAAGTAAAATAATAAGGCCGAAAGGAAAGGCAGTTTCTCGCTGCTTAAACCCAAATTGTTTTGCTCAAAGAAGAGAATACTTTTGTCATTTTATTTCCAAGGGAGCTTTTGATATTGAGGACTTGGGACCGAAAATTGTTGGCCAACTTATGGAGGAAGGTTTAGTTTCTGACCCGGCTGACCTTTTTGAATTAAAAGAAGGCGACCTTTTGTCTTTAGAAAGATTTGCCGAGAAATCTGCCGAGAATTTAATTAAATCTATTCAAAACAAAAAAGAAATTATCCTCCCAAGATTTATTTACGCTTTGGGGATTAGAAATGTTGGAGAAGAAACCGCTTTGGATTTAGCAGAACATTTTGAAAGTTTAGAAAAACTCCAAAAAACCAGTTCGGAAGGATTAGAAAATATAAAGGATATTGGACCGGTGGCAGCAAAGTCAATTTATGATTGGTTTAGACAAAAGAAAAATATAGAATTTTTGATAAAACTTAGAAGGGTAATAAGAATTAAGAATTATGCTGGACGCGAAGCGGACTCCCCGGAGGGTTGCTTAAGAATTAAGAATAAAAAACTAAAGGGCTTGAATTTTGTTCTTACTGGCGGTTTAGAAACTATAACTCGAGATGAAGCAAAAGAGAGAATTAGAGATTTAGGTGGCGAAATTTCTGAATCAGTATCAAAGAAAACAGATTATGTGGTAGTCGGCAGAGAACCCGGCTCAAAATACGATAAAGCTAAAAAATTAGGTATTAGGACAGTCAATGAACGAGAATTTTTAAAGATGATATTATAATCAATATGCTTCAGCATTTCAAAAAATTAGATTGGTTGCTTATAATTTCAGCGCTTTTGCTTGTTGGAATTGGTCTACTTTCAATTTATAGTATTTTTTTAGGCAAGGGAGATTTTTTAAACCTTAAAAAGCAAATGATTTTTTTAGGAATAGGGTTTATTTTAATGCTTTTTTTAAGTTTTTTTGATTGGAGAGCATTTCAGGAAAACCCTTATTTTATTTTAGTTCTTTATTTTCTTTGCGTTATTTTTTTACTCGGCCTGTTTTTTTTCGCTCCAGAAATACGAGGAGTAAAAAGTTGGTATAAAATAGGGCCTTTTTCTTTTGATCCGATAGGTCTTACAATGATTATTCTAACCGTTTTATTAGCTAAATTCTTCTCAATGAGGCATGTTGAGATGTATCGGTTATCCCATATTTTTTTATCGGGTCTGTATGTTATATTTCCTTTTATTTTAATTTCTTACCAGCCGAATTTAGGTTCTGCTTTGATTTTGATTGCTTTATGGCTCGGAATTTTGGTTATTTCTGGAATTAAATTAAAACATTTTTTAATTTTAGTTCTTTGCGGCCTCTTATTATTAACTTTAAGTTGGTCGTTTCTCTTGAAAGAATATCAAAAAGAAAGAATTATAAGTTTTTTAGCGCCTCAAATTGAGCCCTTGGGAATGAGTTGGAGCCAAACTCAAGCAAAAATTGCTATAGGTTCTGGGGGAATTTTTGGCCAAGGCATAGGCAAAGGTTCCCAAACTCAATATGGCTTTTTGCCCGAACCCCATAATGACTTTATTTTCGCCGCTATTTCAGAAGAATTTGGATTAATAGGGGTGGCGGTTCTTCTTCTTTTGTTTACGATTTTAATTTGGCAGATTATGAGAATTGCTATTTCTGCCCAGTCAAATTTTCCTCGGCTTTTTGCTTCGGGCTTTACTATTGTTTTAATCTTTCAGATTTTTATTCATATTGGTATGAATCTCGGGATTTTACCTGTCATTGGAATTTCCTTACCTTTGGTTAGCTATGGAGGAAGCAGTTTAATCGCAATTTTTATTGGATTAGGAGTCCTCCAAAGCATAAAAACCCATTGAATAAATCAAGTATCGGATGTCTAAAAGCCCCTAAAAAGGGCTATTTGTTATCCGATACTTTATTCACAGTTTTTTGATTGACACCGGTTTTGACATAAGGGATAATATAATAATGGGCAAGGAACAAAAGTCGGACAATTATATATCTCTTCAAGAAACAACAGAGTACTGCGAACACTCGCAAGAGTATTTAAGTTTGCGGGCGCGGCAAGGAAAATTAAAAGCAGTAAAAATTGGAAGAAACTGGGTAACAAAAAAAGAATGGTTGAAAGAATATTTAACCGGGGTTGAAGAGCACAACAATAATTTAAAAATTAAGAAAACCAAGAAAGTCATAAAAGCAAAGAAAGTTAAAGTTAAGGTTAAGAAAGTTGAGAAAGAAGTTTTAGTTCCAAAAAATCTTCCAATTGGTGAATTTCAACTTGCAGAGGTCCGACCTCTGCATTTTCGGGTTTGGGAGGTGATTCAGGAGATTGCTGAAAAGGCAGCTCGCTCACCTGGTTTTCGTTTTGGATTTGCTTGGTCAATGGTTTTTGTTTTGATAATTGCTGGCGGAGTTTTTGGTAAGGACTCTTTAAAAGATGTTTTCAAAGATGTCTCTTATTTTTCCGAGACAGTAGGAACAGCTGGAGACATTATTATTGAAGAAACAATTGCCGCGCCTGTTAAAGAAAGTTTTTCTGCTATTCGTGAAGATGTAGAAATTGGGCTTTTTAAAGTAGAGTCCAAAATATCTAAAGATGAGATTTATTCAGCTGCAGTTTACGGCACAATAAATGCTTTCAAAGAATATGGTCAGTGGCTTGGTAATGGTTTTAGAAACCAAATCTCAAAAATCAAAAAGGCACCTCCTGTTGTAATGACTGGAAAAGCGTTCAGGTTTGTTTGGCAAAACGTTAAAAAAGGATATGTTGCTACCAACAATTTTCTCGGAGAGAGTTTTTCAGTTGTTGAGAATAGGATTTCCCAATTTGGAGAGAGGGTTGTTAGCGGAGTTAAGGAATTTGTCAAGGGAATCAGAGGGATTTACTTGGCTGTTAATGATGGTCTTTGTCAGAGTGCCAAAGCCGCTGCTTCTGTTTTTCCCCGGACAACAAGATTTGTTTTCCAGTTATTCCAAACCGGTTGGCAAAATATTAGAGAGGAATATATTGCTGTCAATGATTATATTAAAGGAGAGATTTCTCAGGGACAGAAAGGACTAAAGAAGTTGGCTAATCGAGTTTTTGATGGTTTAAGATTTGTCGTTCAACCCTGGAGAATACTTCCATCAACTAAAATAGTTATTGATAAAACCAAAGAAATAGAATCTCTTAGAGAAGAACTTGAGAAGTTAAAAGAAGAAGGGCTAATAGGTTTTACAGGTCCCGCTGGGCCCCCAGGTTCTGCTGGGTCTCCGGGTTCTCAAGGCCCTCAGGGATTAATAGGCCTGACTGGTCCTCAAGGTCTTACTGGATCTCAAGGAACTCAAGGTGTTCAAGGATATGCTGGCGGGACAGCTGGCTATCAGTTTGCTAACCTAAGCACTCCTAATGTTGCTATTGGTGGAAACTACGACAATTTAAATATAGGCAGAGGCAGTTTCACGGTTGGTTCTAGCGGTAATGTAGTTGCCGGCTCCATCACTGCGAACTCTCTTTCTGCAGGAGTAGGGTCTTTTACCACAACTGGCACCCCTCAATTAACGGTAGCTTATGATGGTTCTAATTATTCTTCTTTTAGTATAGATAGCAATGGCGATCTTGTTATTGCTAGTACAGGAGGAGACATATCATTAGGAAATGAAAATCTTACTACTACAGGCAAAATCACCACTGCTAACTTCCAAATGACTTCTGGCCCTACAGTTGGCTATGTCTTATCTTCCGATGCTTCGGGTAATGCCACCTGGACTGACGTATCTTCGTCAGCCGGCCCCTGGACCTTAGTAGGAAACAACCTTTATTCTGATGATATAGATTATAATTTAGCTCTTGGAGCTACAGATGCCGGAGCAGCCAAATTGTATGTGAACGGCAACGTCGGCATCGGGACAACGAATCCATTGGCGGAACTCCATATAGGCGGAGAATTAAGATTTAATCCCAGAAAATCATATGCTTTAGTCACTTTCATTTTTGACGATGGTTGGGACACGGATTATACTGTGATGAAACCTGTGTTTGATGCTCAGGGTGAGGTTGCCTGTCCGGCAGTTATAACTGATTATGTCGGAACTGGCGGCCATTTAACTTCTGCGAATTTAGTGGAAATGGAAGGTGATGGGTGGGAAATATTAAGTCATTCAAAAACCCATCCAGCTGCCGGTCTCATAAGTTTAACTGAAGCAGAAATAAGAGCGGAGTTATCAGATTCTAAGGATGCTCTTGAAGCAATGGGCTTAACAATCAAGAACTTTGTTTATCCTGGCCACGACGATGATGAGATCGTTAGGAGGATTACTAGAGAATACTATAGATCCGCAAGAGGAGCTGGAGGAATGAATCCCCAGATTTTAGAAACTTATATTTTACGTGGATATGAGAGCGATGACCATACTCAGTTAGCAACATACGAAACATATGTTGACACAGCGGAGAGTGAGGAAAAGTGGGTGATATTTTTTTGGCATGAGACTGATTCAGACGACGCAACAACCGCCAATTCACTCATAGATTATATACAAGCAAAGAATATTAGTATTGTTACCGTAGACCAGGCTTTGGACTTGATAGGAAATATGGTTGATGTTGGTGACAATTTTGCCATAGGGGAGAAAGGAATAAGAATCGGAACATCAGCAAATTATAATTTTTTTCTTGGTGAAGGAACTTTTAATGATGATAAAGGGAAATGGAATTTAGGGATAGGCTATCAGGCAGGATATTATAATACTACTACTGAAACTGATGAAGGAAATTACAATGTCTATATGGGTTATCGGGCAGGTTACGGTGCGAGTGGAAATAGTACTGGAAGGGAAAATATAGGTATTGGGCCTCAGGCATTATACAATATTACATCTGGAATCCGCAATATGGTTCTGGGATATGACGCAGGGGTTGTTAATACATCAGGAAGTTCAAACACATTCTTTGGCTATCGGGCAGGTTTTACCAATACCACTGGAAGCAATAATCTCTTTGTAGGTTCTGGAGCAGGATATACTAATTTGAGCGCAGCAGACAACGTTGCTTTAGGAACAAATAGTCTTTACACCAACAGTGTTGGGACAGCTAATATTGCTTTAGGGAACTATTCTCTTAATAAAACAACTTCATCAAGTAATATTGCCATTGGTAGAAGCGCTGGTGCTGAAAATACTTCAGGCGAAGCCAATATATTCATAGGAGCTTATGCGGGACAGAAAACACAAACAGGCAACGACAATGTAATTATAGGGACTTATGCAGGATTAGGTACTGAATTTTATTCTCTCTGGAACAATACTTTTATAGGCCACGAAGCTGGAAGATTGATAACTACAGGTATTGGTAATGTTTTTATTGGATATAAAGCAGGTTACTACCAAACAGCAGACCCTGATTTGTCCGATCTTCTCATCATAGACAACCAAGATAGAGAAAGCATGGCGAATGAGCAAAGTAAATCACTTATTTATGGAAAGTTTGATGCTGACCCAGCAAATCAGATACTAACTTTTAACGCCAACGTCGGCATCGGGGATTCAAGTCCAAGGTTCCCATTAGAAGTATTATCTACATCATCACCCCAATTAGCATTAACATACGATGATACAAATTATGCATATTTTCAAGTAGATGATTCAGGAAATTTAACTATTGATACCACAGGCAATAATATTAATACTTCTGATCTTTTGACCCTGAGTGCTGTTCCTTCAGGAACAGGAGTAGCTCAAGGAAGCTTATACATTAACCCAGCCACAGCAACAGCAGATTACACTTTATTTGGAGTAGCTGTAAATGGAGCAGAAAAATTGAAATTAGATGAGGATGGCGATTTATCTATCGCTGGCGATTTTACTACCACCACAGGAACAGGCACATTCGGTGCAATAAGCGCTCCAACAAAGGGAACAGCATCTTATATTATTGCTGCAAATGATTCATCAACTGCCATGAAAAACATAGCGGATTATACTTGCGATGGAATAGCAGATGATGTTCAGATAAATGCGGCTTTAACCGCCGTTGAAACCGACGGCGGAGGAACGGTATTTTTAGCCGCTGGTAATTATGCTATTTCTGACACAATTAAAATACCTTCAAATACAACTTTCACAGGAGCCGGTAATGGGACTATTTTAACCCTAAACGACAATGTTGATAAGACAATGATAACCAATAGCGCTGATTATACATTTGAGTCAAGACACGCTACTGGCAATGCGAACATCGTTATCCGCGATATGTATATCGATGGCAATAAAGATAGCCAAGGGACAGGTCATGATTATATCTGGTGTGTTGGATTTAATACCGTTGATAATTTAGTTATTGAAAACTTAACTATTATAGATGGTTGGACAGAAGTAATCAGAACAGAGTTTTGTTCTTATGTCACAATTGCAAATAACAGAGTTGATAATGCAGGGGATGATGGAATAGCGATTAATCAAGAGACATATTACGCTTCTGTTTATGGCAATAGGATTACAGACACAGGACAGGGCGGTAAGACTTATGGTTCGCCTAATGGTATTGAGGTTCAAGATGGCTCTCATGATGTTTCGGTTACAGCCAACACAATTTATAACAGTCTTAGTGATGGAATTGAAATTTCTACCCATACTGGTAGAAGCAGTAATTATAATATTAGTATCAATTCAAATACGATTGAAAATTGTGTTCAAGGTATTAGTGTAGAAGGAATTAGTGGCACTAATCAAACGGCAATTACAGTTGCTAACAATCAGATTTTTAATGATTCTGGTTCGGCGAGTTATGGTTTGAAAGCAACCTATACTGAAGGAGTGGTTTTTACTGGCAATACAGTCAGAACTGATTACTATGGTGGAGTATTACAAAATACTAATACTGAAACAGTTATTTCATTCAACAATTTTGTCAACACTGGTGCCGCAAACAATGCAGGGAAAGGATTTTTGTTCATATCTGGTGGAACATATACAGACGTGCGGTTTGAGGGAAATACGGTCAGTAATTTTGGCTGGAAGGGGCTTGAAATTGCAGGAACAGTTAACTATATGCATGTTGTAAACAACCACATTATTGGTTGTACTCACGCAAGCGGAGCTTGTGTCAAATGGGATTCTCCAACCTCAACAAACTGTATCCTTGACGGTAATGATTTACAGGGAACACATTGGTCGTATGACGAAGCTACTCTTACTTATGATGTGATGGCTGCTAATTGGACGGTAAGAACTGATGATGTTTTGACTATAGACAGAACTAATAATTACGTCGGGATTGGGGATACTAATCCTGATGCTATATTGGAAATAACAACAACTTCTGTTTCTGCGGGGAGCGATTACCTTATGATTTCTGCTGATGAGAGTGGTAATGGAGATGTATTTATAGTAAATAGCAGTGGCAATGTTGGCATCGGGACGACGACGCCAAACAATAAACTTCAAGTGACAGGTTTAATAAACTTTGATGCTACAAATTACAATGTTTTATTGGGAACACAAGCATTTAATAATACTGTAGGACAATGGAATATAGGAATAGGTTATCATACAGGATATTATAATGATGCTACTGTGGCTGGTGAAGGAAGATATAATGTCTATATAGGGCACGAGGCAGGTTATGGAACAATTGATGCTAATACTGGAAAGGAAAATGTGGGCATTGGATTTCGGGCACTATATGATGTTACATCTGGATATCGTAATATGGCTTTGGGATATCAGGCAGGAACTAATATTACAATGGGAAACTCAAATGTATTTTTAGGTTATCAAGCAGGAACTACTACCACCACAGGAGAGAATAATCTCTTTATAGGTTCTGGAGCAGGATATGCTAATTTAAGTGGAATAGAGAATATTGCTTTGGGAATAAATAGTTTATATACAAATAGTACTGGAAGTACTAATCTTGCTTTAGGAGCTTATGCTCTTAATCTAACAACTGTTGGTGGCAATATTGCCATTGGAAGAAGTGCAGGAAATGATAATACTACTGGAAGTTCTAATATATTTATAGGAAATTATGCGGGGCAAAAAACACAAGCAGGCAACAATAATGTATTCATAGGAACCGGTGCGGGATTAGGAGTTGCCGATAAAACTCTCTGGAATAATACTTTTATAGGTATGGAAGCTGGAAAACTATCAACGACTGGTATTGGTAGTGTTTTTATCGGAATGAGAGCAGGATATAGACAAACATCACTTGGCAATCGTTTAATCATAGATAATCAAGATAGAACAACTGCAGCCCTTGAAGCGACTAACGCCTTGATTTATGGGGTCTTTAACGCAGACCCAGCAAACCAAACTTTAACCTTTAATGCCAAGGTCGGCATCGGGCTTGTCCCAACAGCAAATATGGCAGGATTATCTATTGAAGCCGGACTACTTACATTAAAAGAAACCACCACTCCAACAGCAGATGCAGATTATGGAAAAATTTATACTAAAAATGACAACAAACTTTATTTTCAAAGTGGTGATGGAGCAGAACACGAACTGACTTATGTTGGTTCTTTTCAAATCCCTTTGCATGAAGTTATAGATCCTATTTCAGGAGAAGAGATTAAAGTAGATGATTTTGTCTTAGGAACAATTGATGCTTCTCTTGATGACGGCGGTCTGCACGGGCTTTGGACTAAGTGGGACAATGTGAAAAAAGAATTATTAGATGAGATTTATGGAGAATTAGGTATTCTTTCTACTGCTACTGAATCTACATCAGAGGCATTAGTTTTGGATGAAGATGGTTCAATAGACAACGGAGACAATGAAGAAGCTGGAATCACAATTAGTGAATTCTTTATTCAGAGAGTAAAGCAAACCCTCGCTTCCCTCGGGCTTTTCATAGAAAATGGCATTGCCCAAGTCAGAGAGATTATTACAGAAAAATTATTTGCTAAAACAGTAAGAATTGAAAAAATGGAAATGGTTGACGCATTGACTGGTGATATTTACTGTTCATGGATTGAACGGGGAGAAACGAAGAAAGTGAAAGCAAATTGCGACCAGATAGAATACCTCAACGGCCAGATGCATATTATAGGCGAAGACCAGGTTCCTGAGTATTGCGGCTATGACCACTTAAATCTGTGCGCTAACCAGGAGTTATGCGAAGGGGCTAATCTATTCTGGTATGGCGGAGAATGCCATTTAGAACAGGAACCACAGTCAGACATAGAAGGATGTATAGACCCCGAAGCGTTAAATTACAATCCCGAAGCTACAATAAGCAATGATTCCTGTGAATATTCAGAACCGAAGCAGGTTTGCGAAGAAGGGACTACTCAGCAATGCGGAACATCAGATGTCGGGGCCTGCCAATTTGGCACTCAGACCTGCGTTGACAATAACTGGGGAGAATGTGTGGGAACAGTAGAGCCGATTTCAGAAGTGTGCGATGATCAGATAGACAATGACTGCGATGGGAAAACAGATGCTGACGATGAGGATTGCCAAACTGCTCCGCCTCCGCCGGTTTGCGATTCAGAGCATCTTGATTTATGTATCACTGAAGCCGACTGCGCAGGAACCGGCGGTCACTGGTATAACGATTTATGTAATATAGAACCAGAAGCGCTTGCTTGCGTTCCTGTAGACGAAACTTGCAATGGCGTAGATGATGACTGTGATGGAGATATTGATGAAGATTTAACTCAGCAATGCGGAAGTTCAGATGTAGGCGCATGTCAATTTGGAACTCAAACCTGTACTGAAGGAGTTTGGGGAGAATGCCAGGGAGCAGTAGAGCCAGTAGATGAGACATGCGATGGAATAGATAATAACTGCGATGGTCAGGTTGATGAGGGTTGTGAACCAGAACTGGAACCAGAGCCCTTGCCCGCTGAAGTCCCGCCAAGCGGGACGGAGGCGGATTAATTGACAGTGCGTTGTTTATAATTTAAACTGAATATAAGGTTAATACTAATATTTAATTCATAGCTATGAAAAAAGGTGATTATATTTCAACAATTTTACGTTCAAAATCAACAGTCTTTTCTTTCAAAGATATAGCCTTATTGTGGGGGGACTCTGGTAATGCGGCAAGAGTCAGGATTAATTATTATGTTAAAAATAAAGATCTTTATCGTGTCCGTCAAGGATTTTATGCAAAAGACAAAAATTACAACAAGCTTGAAGCAGGTGCTAAAATTTATACTCCTTCGTATATTAGCCTTGAAACTGTTTTAGCTAAAGCTGGGATAATATTTCAGTTATATAGTCAGATTTTTGTAGTTTCGTATTTAACAAGAGAGATAGTTGCCGATAATCAAAAATATTCTTATAAGAAAATAAAAGATTCAATATTAACCAATAGCGCTGGCATAGAATACAAAGATAATTATTCTATTGCCTCTCCTGAAAGAGCTTTTTTAGATGTGATTTATTTAAATAAAAATTATCATTTTGACAATCTTTCTAATATTAATTGGAATAAAGTTTATGAAGTTTTGCCTATTTATAATAATAAGCAGATGGAGAAAAAAGTTAAAAAATATCAAAAAATATGAGTTTGGATATAACAATACACAAGAATATTCTAATAAAAATTCTAAAAGATATTTATACTGATACTTCGCTTGGATATCTTTTAGGATTAAAGGGCGGAACTGCTGCTTATCTTTTTTATAATTTAGGTCGTTTTTCAGTTGACTTAGATTTTGATTTACTTGATGAAAATAAAGAAAAAGAAGTGTTTGAAAAAATTGGAAATATTATCAAAAAATACGGCATAATCAAAAAGAAAACAAACAAAAGATATACTTTGTTTTTTCTGCTTTCTTATTTAGAGCAAGGCTATAATATTAAGATAGAAATTAACAAAAGGGATTTCGGCTCGAAATACGAGATTAAAAATTATCTTGGTATTTCAATGTTAGTAATGAAAAAAGAAGATATGTTTGCCCATAAATTGGTGGCTATGATTGAAAGGGGCCGGACTGCTAATCGTGATATTTTTGATGTTTGGTTTTTTTTAGAAAAGAACTGGGAAATTAATAAAAAGATAGTTGAAAAAAGAACAGGAATGAAATTTAAAGATTATTTAAAAAAGTTTATTAAACTTATTGAAAAACTTCCTGATCAAGGAATTCTTTCGGGTATGGGCGAGCTTTTAGATGAAAAACAAAAAGTTTGGATAAAAAAGAATCTTAAAAAAGATACAATATTTTTGTTAAGGTTGATGTTAGATGGTTGTAAATAAAGCATCAAATTCAAAATTCTAAGCATGAGGAAATATCTCCCTACAATAATAATATTCACCATCATAATAGGCATTATTGCTCTGGGTATTTGGTATTCTGATAAAGATTCTCCAATTAAGGAATTAGCTAAATTAAATATATATTCTAAAGAAGAATTAAGTTTCTTAGAAGAACAAGGGTTTTTAGATAATTTAGATAATGTAGACACAGAAAAGATATCAAATAGCCAAGAAGTAATTAAAGCTTTAAAATCCCCGGGTTTAATAGAGCAAAATCTTAATGCTCCTGACGAATCATTTGAGGTTTTAGCCACCAAATTAACCAAAGATAATTATCAATTAGCTTTTAAATTAGAGAATAGAAGCAAAGAAAAGAAAGAATTCTATTTAATACCTGTATCAAAAGACAATCAAGCTGAATTTCAAGAGATTAAAGGAGTAATTAATAACAGGAATTTATTATCTATTAATAAAGATGATGTGAAGAAAGAACCTTTAGAATCCCTATATAATATCCAACAGCATAAAAAAGAACTAAATCCCCAATTAGCCAAGGCTTATGATGATATAGATAATAATAACTATCAAGCCAAACCTATTAAAATAACCTTAGATGCTAACACTACTTTATTGGCTAAATCTGAATGGATTATTAAAACTTTATCCTCGGGTGTTTTACAGCCTGTTTACTTTTTGATATATGGTTCGGCAGGAGGAGCTAAGGAAGAATTAACCATACTTAATGTTCATTCTCATCCTCAGCAAGGAGAGAATTGGGAAGTGTCTTTCACAACCAAGGGCAAAGCGGATTTGAAGATTATCCCAAATGACCAAGCAACCATTGACGATGATGAATTTATCGGGTTGTTCTGCGATAATGAAGAAAGATTCCCCCAGATTTTACAAGGAGATGTGATTTATTATCCTGATTGGAAATGTAATGGCACAGGCAAGGTTGTTCACTACACCTTAACGGCTGGCAACCATACTTTAAGATTTGAATTCGGAGGCCAAGTAGCTTATGCATATAACTGGTTTAGTGCGAACTGGGCCTATCGTAAGAAGATAACAATTCAAACAGCTAATGTGGATTCAGATTTAACCGACTTTCCTTTATATGTTTACTTGGATCCTTCTGGGGCTGGTTCTGGATTAGCTTCTAAAATAAAAGATGATGGATATGACATTAGATTTACTCAATTAGACGGTGATACTGAAATACCGTACGAAAGAGAAAGTTATTCTGAAGCAGACGGTAATTCTACAGGTCATTTTTGGGTGAAAACAGCTGTAGCAGACGGCGTAGGCGAAAGCGCAACAGATATATATATGTATTATGGTTATGCTGATGCCACAGATGGCAGTGATCCAGCTAATACTTGGGATGCTAATTATTTGGGTGTTTATCATATGGCAGAGGCATCTTGGGATGGAACACCAGTTGATGACTCTGCAGGTACTAATGATGGAACAGCGGCAGGAGCTGCAACAACAACAGCCACAAACGCAAAGATTTATAGGTGCGGAACTTTCGACGGTGATGGGGATTACGTAGATTTAAATACAATAATAACTGATTTTACTGCAAACCATACCATAACTGCTTGGGCAAGATCAGACGATGTGAGTGTATGGCATCAGGTACTTGCTTCGAGTTATAATCAACAATTCACTTTCGGTACCGATGATTTATACTGGGTAAGTGGGGCTTCCAATAATTTTGCTATTGCTAATGTGTTGAGTATTGATACATGGTATTACGTTGCTGTTACATATGACGGAACTAATATTACATTGTATTACAACAATACGAGTGGTAGTGCTGCACGAACACCGCTTGCTGCAACGGCTGATACACTGATTGGGGCATACACTGCTACTCAGGAGGAGTGGGATGGTATATTAGACGAAGTTCGTATTACTAATGATGCTCGGACAGCCAATGAAATTAAATTCGAATATTACAATATGAACGAGGCGGATAATGAATTGGCCTGGGGTGCTGAAGAAGCAGGTAATTCTGCTCCAACTATTACTTCTGTTTCTGATTATCCGGATCCGGAAAAGGTTGGGAATGATGTTACTTTTTCAGTTGATTGGAATGATGCTGATGCCGGCGAGTTAGTTAAGATTCATATCTGTAAAACTAACACCTTATCAGGTTATGCTTGCGAGACAAATCAGGTTTGGTGTGAAACAGGAACTGCTTCTGATGATGACCCAGAAACATGTACTTATCCAACTACCTCAGGAGATATCGGCTCCAATACTTACTATGCTTTTGTTTGCGATGATGAGGATTCTTGTTCTGGTTATACTTCCAGCACCTTTACAGTTGAGGCAGTCAGTACTCCCTCAAAAATATTTAAAGGTGGAACGCATTTTAAGTAGTTTTAAATAAACCCCGTTAGAAATTCACCCCGTTAGAAGTTTATAAAAAATATGATTGGTTTATACAAAATTTTTAATAAGGAATATTTAATTATCTTAATTCAGAAGCCTAGCAACTTCTAACGGGGTTAATGTTTTTTTATACTTATGTTATCCAAAGCAAAAAGGACAATAAATGCTATACTGGCTCTACAAATAACCTACGGAAGCGTTTCAAGGAACACAACAATAATAAAGTAGTTTCCACAAAAGGCCGAGGATTTTTCGTTTTAATATACTATGAAGCATGTTTAAATGAGCAAGACGCAAGAGCAAGAGAGAAATTCTTAAAGTCAGGAATGGGTAAGCGCTATCTTAAAAATCGCTTGAAACGCTTCCTATTTCTAACGGGGTAAAAATAAAGTGAGGAAATATCTCCCTACAATAATAATATTCACCATCATAATAGGCATTATTGCTCTGGGTATTTGGTGTTCTGATAAAGATTCTTCAATTAAGGAATTAGCTAAATTAAATATATATTCTAAAGAAGAGCTGAGCTTTTTAGAAAAAGAAGGGTTTTTAGATAATATTGATTCAGAGAATTTGTCAGGCAATAAAGAACAAATAATATCTTTGTTCAAATCACTGGGTTTAATAGAGCAAAATCTTAATTCTCCTGACGAATCATTTGAGGTTTTAGCCACTAAATTAACCAAAGATAATTATCAATTAGCTTTTAAATTAGAAAATAGAAGCAATCAAAGCAAAGAGTTTTACTTAATACCTGTATCAGAATCAAGCCAAACAGAGTTTAAAGAAATTAAAGGGGTTGTTAAAGATGGTAAGGTTAATTGGGGCAATCAAGGAGATTGGGGATACGATATTGAAAAGCATAAACAAGAATTAAGGCCCGAATTAGCTCAAGCTTATGATGATATAGATAATAACGGCTATACAGGCAAGCCAATTAAATTAGTTCTTGAAGCAAACTCAACTCTTTTAGCCCAATCCAAATGGCAAATTGACAGAGAACGGGTCTCTGACAACTTAGAGCCAATATATTTATTAGTATATGGCTCATCAGGAGGGGCTAAAGATGAACTTAATAATCCTGGAGACGATAATAAAGAATACATTTACCAAAACGAAGTTACTTCAGAATGTTCTTCTGATGTCTGTGGGATAAATGATGAAGATAAAAAAGAATGCACTACAACCTTTGGAAAATGTCAATGGATAAATGATGAGGGAACATGGAAAGATTTTACAGATGTTGTAGGCATGAGCTTCGATAATAATTCTGGAAATCTTACTTATTCTTATAAAAATGATTATTCTATTACAAGCAGGCTTATTTTTGTTATGGATTTTTCTAAAGAGGAGTGTAATTCTAAAGGATGGGATTGGAGAAATAAAGATAATTTATGTTTCTTAATGCCCGACAAAGCCAAAGAGTTTATGGAAGCAAATAATATAATTAATGATATTATAATCACAAAAAATCCAGGGTATTATAAATATGCAATAAATGTTACTGGAATACCTTTAGATTATCAAAATAATCTGGCTTATGTTGGGTTGTATTTAGAAAAAGAAAATGGATTAACCTGGGATGATGTAAAAGAAAAAAATAAAGGAAAGAATAAAGAAAAAGGAAAAGAGAAGTCCTTAATTGTAAAAGATAAAATAAAATTAAACTTTAATGATTTAGAGGAAAGCGGATTTACCTTGCAGTTTTATGATAAAAGAACTATTCTAATCGGAAATGTAAAGAATAAAGAAAATTTGTATCTTGACCCTGTTGCAGAACCTACAGGAGAAACATCTGATGGATATATTACAGGGGAGGATTCTGTTTATGCAACAGCACTTTCAACATCCTCTTGGTTCAGTATTTCTGCTAGTGTTTTAACTTTGGGACAGGAGTATAATTCTTATTGCGATGGGACTGAAGATACTTGTGATAGTTTTGATTCTGTAAATGAATCTACATGTGTTGCTCAGAGTGGTTGTTCTTGGGATGGTTGTGTTGGACCTGGTGATTGTTCAGAACGAACGTATGCTTTTGCATGCGGACTGAATCCGGAATGTGATTGGCTAGGTTGTGAGGGAACAGCAACACCTTGTGAAGATTTTTATGATGATGAATCTGGGTGTGGAACTCAAGAAGATTGTACTTGGGGAGAACTTTTTGATGTATATAGAACATATCTTGATTTTGATACTTCAAGCATTCCCGATGATGCTGTTGTTACCGATGTAAAATTAAGCTTAAAGGCAAGCTCAAATATATCATATACTGATTTTGATGTGCAAATATATAAATATGATTGGGCAGAACCGATAACTTCAGATAACAGAGAAGCTAATTATGATGCCAGTGGAGCAACTTATGATGCGGACTGGAGGAATACAAGCGGAATGTCAACAGAAATTTATTATGATTCCTCTTCTTTGGATAACTCTTGGATAAATTTAACAGGTGATACAAAGTATCAGTTGAGAAGCAGCAGGGATGTAAATGAAGATGAACCTTACGAGTATGAATATATTAGCTTTTACTCTGCAAATTCAGCAGGAAATGAACCAATACTTAAGGTCACTTATACAACAGTAACAACACCTTCTGTAACAACTAATGCTGCTACTTCAGTAGAAGCAACAACAGCAACTGGAAATGGGGATATAACTGCTACTGGCGGGGAGAACTGCGATATAAGGGGTATTGTCTGGGACCTGGCAACTCATGGAGATCCAGGTAATGTAGCCCCTGGTGCTTCAAGTTATGCCAACGATGTAGCGGAAAATGGTGACTTCGGAACGGGGGCATTCACCAGAAGCCTTACGATTTTACCTACTGGTGATACAATATATGCCCGTGCCTATGCCCACAACTCAGCAGGATATGCTTATGGTGCCGAGGTCAACTTCCTGACTAAACCAGCAGCCCCCACGAATGTAGCTGCTACTGATGGCGTTCATACCGATAAAGTAACCATTACCTGGACCAAATCTACCGGGGCTACAGGATATAGGGTATATGAAGGTATTAACTTATTAGATACCTTAGGTGATGTAGCTACTTATGATGATACTGCTGCAGCTGCGCCAACCATTACGGCGGGTACAGCAATAGCTTCTAATGGCACAAGTACTGCTTATGTAGCCTTAAGTCTATCCGGTCAATCAGCTAATAATGGTGCTTCCAGGACATATAAGGTTAGAGCCATCAACGCTACCGGAGATAGCGCGGATAGTAGTACTGATGCAGGTTATCGAGGCCCGGGTTCTTTAACCTATCAGTGGCAAAGAAGTGCTGCTGATAGCGATGCCGATTATTCAAATATAGATGGGGCAACTACTGCCAGTTACAATGATACGGGTGCTCCAGCAGATGGTAGTGGAAGATACTATAGATGCGTTGAGAATGCTACCGGTGCAGATCAGCAAATTTCCAGTGTTGATAGAGGGTATAGGGATACTGAGGCTAATGCTACTCCGACGATTAGTTCGGTGAGTGATTATCCGGATCCAAGAGAAACAGGAAATGATATTACTTTTTCAGTGGATTGGAATGATGCTGATGGAGAAGGAATTAAGATGTTGATTTGTAAAACCAGTAATTTTACACCTGGAGCTAGTCCCAGCTGTGATGACGGACAGTGGTGTTCTAATGATGATAATTATGACTCAACAGACCCTATTACCTGCCTCTATACCACTCAAACAGAGGATGTAAATGGCTCCAAAAATTATTATGCTTTTGTCTGTGATAATGATCCTTCTTGTTCTAATTATACTTCCAGCACCTTTACAGTTAAAGCAGTCGGTACTCCCTCAATGATAATAAAATAAAAGGTGGAATGATTTTTAAATAGAATTAGGAATTATGAAATTGTTTCCCTTCGGGGGGATTTCCCGTAGGGAGAAAAATTGTTAAAAGATTGATTAATTAATTAAAAAATAATAAAATAAGAACATACCTCGCTAATGCTCGGCATAACCTTGATTCGCTAAGGTATAAATATATAATCTTAAATTAAAAATATATGAAAACAACAACAAAAAAATCTTCTGACTTAGTTAAAACTTGTGAAAAAGTTTCTAAGGTAAGTATTTATCTTTTAGTATTTTTGTTGCCAATTCTATTTTTACCCTGGACAGCAAATGTCCTTGACTTTAATAAGCAGGCATTATTGATTGTTTTGGTTTTTGTTTCCCTCTTTGCCTGGATACTGAAGATTTTAATCTCAGGCAAGGCCAGTTTCAACCTAAGCTTAGTTCATATTCTAATAGCAGTTTTATTTTTAGTTTACACTGCCTCAACAATTTTCTCTTCGTGGAGATACGGAAGTTTCTGGGGCTGGCCTCAGGTTAGTAGCGAAAGTTTGCTTAGTTTACTTGGCCTTTTACTGCTTTATTTTTTGGTAGTTAATATTTTTGAGAAGAAGGAGATTTTTTATCTGATGGTTTCGTTGGTGATTTCTGGCTTTTTGGCAATGCTTTATGGAGCGCTTCAGCTTTTCGGCAAGTTTTTAATCCCTGTTGGTTTTACTAAAGCAGTTTCCTTTAATACGATTGGCGGAGTGAATAATTTGGCTGTGTTTGTGGCCATTTTACTGCCTTTAATTATTATTTTAGTCACAATAAGCACTGAAAGATATTTAAGAATATTTTTTATAGCAGCTGCAGCTTTGAGTGCTGTTTTGTTGCTTCTGATAAATTTCTCAATTGCCTGGTGGCTGGTAATAGCAGGTTCTGCCTTGATTATTGCTTTTGGGATGCAAAAAAGAAATATTTTTGACAGCCGTTGGCTGGTCTTGCCAATGTTCTTTTTGGCTTTGGCTTTGTTCTTTAGTTTTTTCATGTTTCAGATTCCTGGAACTCCAGATAGGCCCGTTGAGGTTTTCTTAACTCACCGGGCAAGTTTTGATATTGCTTGGAATGCATTGAAAGAAAACCCGGTTGTTGGTTCAGGACCTGGCACTTTTATATATAATTTCTCAAAGTATAAAGATATTGGTTTTAATCAGAATCCTCTTTGGAGCATAAGATTTGAATGGGCCAGTTCAAAGTTCCTTACTATTTTAGCCACTTGCGGAATTTTAGGAGCTCTTTCATTTTTATCTTTGATAGGATTTTTTATTTTTTACGGAATAAAATTTTTGTTTAGAAAACCCAAGAAAGCCAAGGCAGAAGTCCCCAATAAAGATGAAGAAGGATTAAACAAAGAATCTTTCTGGCTTTTTGGTTTGGGAATTTTTATCAGTTTTTTGACTGTCAGCACTGCATATTTTCTTTGCCAATCAAATCTTTCTTTGGATTTTGTTTACTTTTTGTTTATGGGAAGCTTTATTTCTTTGTTTCCCCACACTGCTAAAAAAGAAATTTTGCTAAAACCTTCTTCTTTAATAACTCTTGGCCTTACTTTTACTTTTACCGTGGTTTTCATTTTCGGTTTAGGACTTTTTATTTTTGAAGGGCAAAGATACGTAGCTTCAGCGAGTTATTTAAAGGGGTTGGGGATCTGGCAGCAAGAGGAAAATGATGGTACTTTAAGGCATTTGGAAAGAGCGGTCAGAGTAAGTCCGGGAGTAGATTTGTATTGGCGGGAGTTATCTCAGGTTTATCTCCAAAATATAAATGAAGCAGCCGGAAGAACAGATTTGTCTCAGGAAGAAATTACCCAGAAGATTCAGCTTTACATTGATAGCGCGGTGAATTCGGCTAAGGCAGCCACTGATACGAATCCTAAAAATGTGGCTAATTGGTCAGTTAGAGGTTTTATTTACCAAAATATGATTGGGGTTGTTGGTGGGACAAAGGATTGGGCGGTGGATTCCTATAAGGAAGCCCTAAAACTGGAACCAAGCAATCCTTATTTTCCAACTCAAATAGGAATTGCTCTTCTAAATGAAGCAACTTTTTTATCGCAAGAAAAAACAGAAGAGAGAGAAAAAATTCTTGAAGAAGCTCAAGATCAATTTAGAAAAGCAATTGAAATGAAACAGGATTATGCTCCAGCTCACTTTCAGTTAGCGATGGTTTATCAAGCCCAAGGCGAGCAGGTAGAAATGATTGAGGAGCTTGAAAAAGCTAAGAGTTTTGCTCCTTCTGATGTTGGTTTGGCTTTTCAATTAGGGCTAATTTATTATCAGCAAAGAAATTATCAAAAAGCTCAAGCTGAATTTGAAAGAGCGGTTATGCTCAATCCTGATTATGCTAATGCTCTGTACTTTTTAGGGTTAACATATGATGAATTGGGAGAGAAGCAACTGGCTATCAAGGCATTTGAGAAGATCCAAATTGCAAATCCCGACCATCCCTTAGCGATTACGATTTTAAACAATCTAAGGGCTGGAGAAAAGGCATTAAAAGGCGTAGTTGAAGAACAGCCGCCGATTGTTCCAATTGAAGAAGAACATCTAGAAATTGAAGAATGATCAATAATCAATAACCAAGAAACAAGATACAACCAATGACCAATAACCAACCACCGAGTAAGCACAATTTTGATTTAGAAGAGAGGACTACTGAATTTGCAAAAAGAGTCATTCGTTTATGTAAAGTATTGTCTAAAAATCCAATGAATAATCGTCTTATAGGACAAGCAGTTGGATCAGCAGGTTCGATGGGTGCAAACTACCGAGAAGCTAATGATGCTTTAGGTAGGAAAGATTTTTTTCATAGAATGAGAATTGCTCGTAAAGAAACAAAAGAAATAATTCATTGGCTTGAACTTATTGAGGAAGCAAATCCAAAATTCAAACCGAGAATGCAAAACCTTAAAGAAGAAGCAATTGAATTGAGAAATATATTCTCTGCTATTATCAATAAATCAAAATAATTTTGGTTATTGATTATTGAAATTTGTTTGGTGTTTGTTTCTTGGTTATTGTATCTTGTATTGGCTATTGACTTTTTTTCTAAAAGGACTAAAATAATTATTAATTGATGTTTAAATAATAAACAGGGATATTTTGTTTAAAAAATATCTCTTTTGGTACTTATTTTTTCTTTCCCCCTTTTAAACATTTAAAAAAGATTTACCCCGTTAGAGATATGTTATTTCTTTGGTTTATCCCTGTTCTCGGAATCTCTAGCGGGGTTTACCTCCCTAAAAATTTTGAGGGGTTTTTTAGCTTTTATGAATAACGTAAAAACTAAGAGTTTTTCTAAATCAAAGGTCTCTCTGCATCTGCCCTATTTGTTAACTCTCCAAAAAGAGAGCTGGCAGTGGTTTTGGTCAGAGGGGCTAAAAGATCTTTTTTCTGAAATTTTTCCTATTCGCGACCATACCGGCAAAGAGCTTGAACTCTGGTTTTTAGATTATAAACTTGATGATCCAAAATATAAAACTGATTTAGAGGCAAAAAGGAATAACGGTTCTTACGAAGCATCTTTACGAATCAAAGCAAAGTTAATTAATCTCAAAACCGAAGAGGTTAAAGAACAGGAAGTTTTTTTAACTGATTTCCCCTTGATGACAGAAAGGGGAACTTTTATTGTTAATGGAATTGAAAGAGTGGCAATCGCCCAGCTTATTCGCTCCCCCGGAGCTTTTTTTAATCTTCAGGCAACCAGAGGAAGAAATCGTTTTGGCGCTAAAATTATTCCTAACAGAGGGGCTTGGCTTGAATTTGAAACCGACGCTTCTGGATTTATAGGGGTAAAGATTGATCGAAAAAGAAAAGTGGCAGCAACTACTTTATTAAAAGCGCTTTCCGGTTTAAATAATAAGCAGATAAAAGAGATTTTCCAGGATGTGGACCGCGACCCAGAAATAAAATATATTGAGGAGACCTTAAAACGAGACCTGACTAAGGATCAACCGGAGGCCTTAGTTGAAATTTATAGACGTTTAAGGCCGGGGGATTTAGTAACTCCCGATACGGCAAAAGAATTGATTGAGAGCGTATTTTTTAATTTTGGAAGATATGATTTGTCCAAAGTCGGCAGATGGAGAATGTGGCAGCGCCTGCCGGCGCTGCGCGAAATTAGGCGAAAGAAAAAGGTTGAAGAAAAAATTATTCCAGAAGATAGAGTATTGAAGCCGGAAGACATAATAGAAGTTATCCGGGAAATTATTAGGCTAAACAATAATCCTGAAGCTAAGGCAGACGAAATTGACCACTTGGGAAACAGAAGGGTAAGAACCGTTGCTGAATTTCTCCAAAACAGGGTCAGGGTGGGGTTAATGAGGATGGAAAGAATTGTAAAAGACAAAATGTCCACTTTAGATGTTAGTACTTTAACCCCGGTTCAAGTAATTAACCCCAGGCCGGTTATGGCGGTTGTTAAAGAGTTCTTCACTTCTTCCCAGATATGCCAATTTATGGATAATGAAAATCCCTTAGCTGAGTTAGAACATAAAAGAAGATTGTCGGCTACCGGGCCGGGAGGGTTAACTCGGGAAAGAGCGGGGTTTGAAGTTAGAGATGTTCAACCTTCTCATTACGGAAGAATTTGCCCAATTCAAACTCCTGAAGGCCCTAATATTGGATTGGTTAACCACTTAGCTTCCTTTGCCAAAGTTAATCCTTATGGATTTATTGAGACGCCGTATTTTAAAGTGGAAAATGGAAAAGTTACATCTAAGATTAAATATCTCAATGCTTTTGAAGAAGAGAAATATAATATTGCTCACGGCGGTGAAGCGATTAATGACAGAGGAAATATTATCCATAAAAAAGTTGAGGCAAGAATAAAAGGAGAGCCAGGATTAATTGATAGGAATAAAATTGACTTTATGGATGTTTCTACTGAGCAATGTTTTTCTGTTGGAACATCTCTCATCCCCTTTTTACAAAATGATGATGCAAACCGAGCTCTGATGGGTTCAAATATGCAGAGACAGGCAGTGCCTTTAGTAAAACCAGAGGTGCCTCTGGTTTGTTCAGGGGTAGAGGAGAGAGTGGCTAGGGATTCAGGCCAGGAAGTAATTGCCGAGGAAGACGGGGAAGTAATTGAAGTTGATGCCGGCCATATTGAGGTGAAGCAGAAGAGCCAGAGGAAAAGTTATGACTTGAGGACCTTCGTTAGAACTAATCAATACACTTGTTTCCATCAAAGACCGGTATCTCAAAAAGGGCAAAAAGTTAAAAAAGGAGATATTTTGGCAGACGGTGGAGCAATTTCTCGGGGGAGATTAGCTTTAGGTCAGAATGTTTTAGTTGCTTTTTTGTCTTGGCAAGGATTAAACTTTGAAGATGCAATTATTATATCGGAGAGGTTAGTAGAAAATGATTGTTATACTTCAATTCACCTTGAAAATCTCACTTGCGATGTCAGGGAAACAAAATTAGGACCGGAAATTACTACTTGCGACATCCCTAATATTTCGGAAGAAAAATTAAAAGATTTAGACGAGGAGGGAATTGTCAGGGTTGGAGCTGAAGCTGGACCGAACGATATTTTAGTTGGTAAAATCTCGCCAAAAGGAGAGGCGGGTTTAACTGCTGAAGAAAGATTGTTAAAGGCAATTTTTGGAGAGAAAGCAAGAGACGTTAAAGACACTTCTTTGCTAATGGAGCATGGGAAGCGAGGGAGAGTGATTGAAGTAAAGGTTTTCTCCAGAGAACAAGGACATAAATTGGAGCCCGGGATTATAAAGAGAATTGAGGTTGAGATAGCGGTGGTTCGGAAAGTTCAGGCCGGAGATAAATTGTCTGGCCGCCATGGAAACAAAGGAGTAATTTCTAGAGTTATGCCAGTAGAAGAAATGCCCTTTTTAGAGGATGGAACTCCAATAGATATTATCCTAAATCCTTTGGGCGTGGCTTCAAGGATGAATATCGGACAGATATTAGAAACTCACCTTGGCTTAGCTGCTAAAAAATTAGGATATGTGGCGATATCCCCGGCTATGGCTGGCGCTGTTGAGGCAGATATTAAAGAAGAATTGAAAAAGGCGGGTTTTCCAGAAGAAGGAAAGCTTGCTTTATATGATGGAAGAACTGGTCTTCCATTTTTTGAAAAGATTACGGTTGGTTATATTTATATGATGAAGCTAATCCATATGGTTGAAGATAAAATCCATATGCGTTCAATTGGACCTTATTCTTTAATTACTCAGCAGCCATTGGGTGGTAAGGCTCAGTTTGGAGGTCAGAGATTCGGAGAGATGGAGGTCTGGGCTTTAGAAGGATACGGAGCAGCTAATATCTTGCAAGAGATGTTAACCATAAAGTCAGATGATGTTTTAGGAAGAGCGGCAACTTATGAGGCGATTTTGAAGGGAGAGCCAATCAAAAATCCAAGCATCCCGGCCTCATTTAACTTACTTGTCAACGAGCTTAAATCTTTGGGGCTTAGTATTGAGGTGAAAGAGAAAGGGAAAGAAGGAAAAAACAAATAATTAAAAATTAAAAATTATTACTATGAGGGTTCAAGATTTAGAAGCAATAAGAATAAAACTTGCCTCTCCAGAGAAGATTTTGAATTGGAGTTACGGTGAGGTTACTAAACCCGAAACCATTAATTATCGAACCCAGAAATTTGAAAAAGATGGTCTTTTTTGTGAAAGAATTTTTGGTCCGGGAAAAGATTATGAGTGCTATTGCGGTAAATATAGAAGAATTCGTTACAAGGGGATAATTTGCGATAGATGCGGAGTTGAGGTAACAAAATCATCGGTGAGGAGGGAAAGAATGGGGCATATAAAGTTATCCTGTCCGGTTTCTCATATTTGGTTTTTGCGGGGAGTTCCTTCAAGAATAGGAATGGTTTTAGGTATTCCTATGCAGCAATTGGAAAAAGTAATTTATTTTGCAGCTTATATTATTACTAACGTTAATAAAGAAGCAAAGGAAAAAACTTTAAAAGAGGTTGAGAAAGAATACAAAATTAAAACAAAAAATAAAAAATCCTTGATAAAGTCAGGACAAAAAATAAAAAACAAAAAAGAATTAAAAACCGATTTAGAGGAATTGAAGACAGCGAGGAACAAAACAAGGGAAGAGATTTTAGGGATTAAACCCTTAAGAGTTTTTTCTGAAGTTGAATATTATGATTATTCTTTGAAATATGGTGAAATCTTTGAAGCGGGAACAGGAGCTGAGATATTAAGAAAGATTTTTGAGAAGGCCGATTTAAAAAAAGAGATTAAGAATTTGAAAAAGGAGGAAGAAAAAGCAACGTCAATATCTCGGAGAAAAATTTTAAGACGTCTAAGGTTTTTAGAGGGATTGATTAAAGCTGGTATTAAACCCGAATGGATGTTTTTGACTGTTATTCCTATCTTGCCTCCTGATTTAAGACCGATGGTTCAATTAGATGGCGGTCGTTACGCTTCTTCTGATTTGAATGACCTTTATCGGAGGGTAATCAATCGAAATAATCGCTTAAAATACTTGCTGGAAATCGCTGCTCCGGAAGTGATCGTTAGAAATGAAAAAAGAATGCTCCAGGAAGCGGTTGATGCTTTGATTGATAACGGAATGAGAAAAGGAATTTTGACTACGGCTACTACTGGAGGAAGAAGGTTATTAAAATCTTTAGCTGATATACTTAAAGGGAAACAAGGGAGATTTCGCCAGAATCTTTTGGGAAAGCGAGTTGATTATTCGGGGAGGTCGGTAATTATTGTCGGTCCGAAATTAAAACTTCATCAGTGCGGACTTCCCAAGAAAATGGCTTTGGAATTATTTAAGCCCTTTGTTATTAAGAGAATTTTAGATAAAGAACTTGCCTATAATGTTCGGGGAGCTTCAAAATTAATTGAACAGGGAACCGATGATGTCTGGGCAATTTTAGAGGAAGTGGTCAAAGATAAACTGGTTTTATTAAATCGTGCTCCTACCCTTCACCGTTTAGGAATCCAGGCATTCCAACCGGTTTTGATTGAAGGAGAATCAATTGAGGTTCATCCTATGACTTGTAAGGCATTTAACGCTGATTTTGACGGGGACCAGATGGCGATTCATGTTCCTTTAAGCGAAAAAGCTCAAAAAGAGGCAAGAGAGATAATGTTATCTACTCTTAATTTACTAAAGCCTGCTACCGGCGTTCCTGTTGTAGCTCCTACTCAGGATATCATCCTCGGCTGTTATTGGGTTACCAAAATAAAGAAAGGAGCAAAAGGAGAAGGAAAGAATCTCTCTAGTCCGGAAGAGGCAATTATGGCTTATGAGTTTGGCGACGTGGATTTACGGGCTCGTATTCGTGTGCGAATACAAACTATCTTGACAGAAACATCTGTTGGACGCATTTTATTTAACGAAACTCTGCCCGAAGATCACCTTTTTGTTAACGAATTAATAAATTCAAAAAAATTAGAGAAAATAGCAGGTGAGATTATTGAGAAATATAAACAGGAAATAATTGAGGATACTTTAGATAAAATTAAAGATTTGGGATTTGAAAGCGCTACAATTTCTGGAATAACTTGGGGGATGGATGATTTGATTGTTCCTCCGGAGAAAGAAAAAATTATTAAAACTGCTGAGAAAGAAATTGAGTTGATTGAAAATCATTTTAAAAGAGGCCTGCTTTCCAGAGAAGAAAAAAGCAGTAAAGTAATTGAGGTTTGGACAAAAGCAAAATCAGAAATTGAGAAATTACTGCCAAAAACCTTGCCTGAAATGGGTTCAGTATTTTCAATGGTTGATTCGGGGGCAAGAGGGTCTTGGACTCAGCCGGTTCAAATGGCGGGAATGAAGGGATTGGTAATTAATCCAGCCGGCCAAATTATTGAGTTGCCGGTAAAAAGCTCTTTTAAAGAGGGGTTTGATGTTTTGGAATATTTCATTTCTACGCATGGGGCAAGGAAAGGAACAGCAGATACAGCTTTGCGGACTTCAACTGCCGGGTATTTAACCAGACGTCTTGTTGATGTTTCTCATGAAGTGGTAATTTCAGAGGAGGATTGCGGAGACCAGGACGGCTTTGAAGTATTTCGACAAGATGCCGATGAATTAGGCCAGGACTTTGTCTATAAAATTGTTGGCAGAGAGGTCTTAGAAAGCATAAGGGGTATTGTCAAGAAAGGAGATATAATTAATTGGAAAGCGGCAAGAAAAATAAGCGAGCAAGGAATTGAAAAAGTTAAGATCCGTTCGCCAATTAGCTGTAAGTCAGTCCGGGGAATTTGTCAGAAATGTTATGGTTGGAATCTTGGGGTAAATAAAC